>Ga0126342_10021700_pt1 | contig 10678 bp, 15 predicted proteins | sample Cyp1metagenome_FD_92528 | JGI IMG/M metagenome (GOLD analysis project Ga0126342, IMG submission 92528) | Coral microbial communities from Lord Howe Island, Old Settlement Bay, Australia - Cyphastrea 1 metagenome | ecosystem: Host-associated > Invertebrates > Cnidaria > Coral ... | reverse complement strand
TCTTACTCTTTCTCTTCTGATCTTCTCTCTTCTAATCTTCCTCTTCTCTGTGCCTCTGCCCTGCTCTGCTTTTCATCTCTCCATATTGTCGGAAGTTTGACTTCTAAACTTCCTTCGATAATTACTCATATCATCAGATGTATCATATGTTTATTCGGGTTATCCTTGTTAAATGAGGATGAAAATGGGGGTTTCCTAAAATTGGGGCACCACCAGTTATCATCCATTTATAGATGGGTGTTCCATTGTAAACCATCCAGCTATTGGTATATCCACATTCATGGAACCCACCAAATAGTCTGGGTAAATTAAAAAATGTATAACCTGAAATAAGACTACTGACTATTGGGACAATTCCCCTTACTAACTATGATTCCAATGAGGTCGCAGTGAGGTCACTAATAATTTACCCAAAGAAGTGCATATACAAACCATAGTTGTAAGGGCTATATCCCAACTTATGGAGCTTCCAACCATTTATGATGATTTATGGACACCACCTTAAATAAAGCATGATAAAAATCATCATCATTGACCGCACTTCACCCCCCGGGCGCTGCCTTCTTCCAGAGCCACTGGATCCAACTGAAAGCCCCAGGGCGTCTTCGCGTCACGCTGCAGCTCAATCTGAAAGCCCTGTTGCGTCTTGTCATTGACACGGGCACTCCTTGGCAGCGTTGATGTTACACAAAAGGGGCACGAAGGGTAAGAAATGCAACAAACCATGTTGAGACCTCTAAACAGTTGTCAAACAATGTTAAACAATTGTATATAGTAGTCGTTACATACATATCTAAAACGGTTGGAAAACATCTCTAATTAGCGTAATTAGCGGATTAAATATGCCAAAACAAAAATGCAAACTGGAAATCGTGTTGCAGTGAAAGTCTCCTGGAAGGCCCCCCAAAAGTCGATAGATTTGCTGCAAAGCTAAATTGACATCAGCAAATTTGGATGGGATGGTTTGACATGTTGTACCCAATGAATATCTCCGTAGATCCTAGATGGCCCGTTTTTCGAAACACTTCAAAAACCCCAAAGTTGAAAGGACAGCGGGGTCATTTTACATCATCCCAGTCATATGGGCATACCCAATTTCATAAACCTCTATTCATTGTGGATGATTTATTATAATTGTCACGTAAGCATCCAATTATTTTCCCACTATTCTCCCATATTCATCCATATTCATCCATTGGTAAATTTACCTCATTCTGAAAAATCCCTTGTTGCGTCTCCCCCCAAATCTCGCCAAATCTGAAAACAATGCCATCAATCTTCACAACCTCCTCCGGCGCGAAGCGCAAAAGAAGCTTGGCTTCATCCTTCAACGCCTGCCTCGGTCGCAGGGTGGGCAGGGACCAGGCCTTCAAGGGCAGCCCCAAATCAAACAAGCTCAAAAACCACCATCCTAAAACCCTATCCAGCTTCAAGTCCCAAAAATGCTTGAACATCACCCTTGGACGAATGTTTTTGTTGCTGGAGCAGTGAATGTCCGAAAAGGTCATCTGTGAAGGCACCGCTCCAACAGCCGCCTCTAAATCATCTGGGTAAATTATAATACTTCAGTAACCTGAATTAAGGCCATTTGGGGATGATTTCCCTTACTAACCATGATTCCAGTGAGGTCACAGTGAGGTCGTTATAATTTACTCAGAATCATACAGCAAGGATATTAAGGGATTACTGTAGAAGTTACCCTTACAAGGCAAAAACCGCCCAATCAAACACGCTCAAACTCCGCCAAATTCCATCACTTGTGGCGATCATTCCAACTATTGCTGATTCCCCTGTCTCCAATGTAAAAGGCCCCCAGAAAGCCTCTGGTTGAGTAGGGAATTTGCAGGTGTTTAATATATGGGGGGGTTCAGTGACTATTAAGCATGAACTTTCCAAATAATTAACAATAATTAACTTTTCAAATTACATTCTACATTCCATAGTCAATATAAATCTATGATAGATTAATTATGGTTAGTAAACATAATCCATACTATATATATATATTATACATATTGACATACATTCACTAGTCCAAATAGATATAGAGTCTGATATAGAGTCTAGTGATTGCCAACCAAGAGATCCAACTTGGATTTCCAGGGCTTTCCAGGGCACATGATTTCCTCCTCATCCTCCTGGCCGTTCACCGACAGCAGCAGCAGATTCCCCACCAGGCGCCGGCCGCTGCGTCTCGTCCACTGATCTGCGAGGCTGTTAGGGTGAACTCGACGCAAGACCTGCTGGAAAAACCGGGAAATCATCTGGGTTCATTGTGGTTAATGGTGATTAATAGTGGTTAATAGTGGGAATATCTATGGCTAATAGTGATTAATAGTGGATTAATGGTGGTTAATGATGATTCATAGTGAATGAATGGCAATTAATGGTGGTTATTAATGGTGAACAGCGAATTCATGGTGATTACCCTCTGGAAATATGTATGGAATATCTATGGTGTATATTGGTTTAACTAGATGGTCAATAAGGGGTTAACTATGGTTAATAATGAAATGATGGTTACCCTCTGGTTATGTCAAAATAGCTATTGAAAATGGCCATTTATAGTGGATTTACGTATTAAAAATTGTGATTTTCCATAGCGAACTGTTAGTTTACCAGGCCGGCTAGTTCTTGGGAGCAGAGTCTTATCACCAAAACATTGAAGGCGGCAATGCTATGGGGTTTCTGGTGGGAAAATGCAAAAAAATCCAGCGGCAATTTACCCAACTCGTCCGTTTCCAAAGAAAACAATAGAACACATACCCCCACTATCTGGAAAATCCCATGTTTGCATCCATGAACATCCAGCATTTTACTCATTGTCCATGGTTTCCATATCCCCCTAGCCATCCCTAGCCCATCCTCGCCTTGCAGTTGTGCTTGGTGGCATCGTGCCACTCCAAGCCCATGGGAATCCGTCGCCCGGGAACTCGTTCCAGGTACACCTCGATCACTTGATCTTCGCCTCGGAAGCCATGGGGGCGAACAGGGGGCGAACCGTCCATTTTTTGGCCTCTGGTTATGTCAAAAGAGCTAAAATGGCCATAGAAATAGTGGATTTTCCAATGAAAATTTGTGATTTTCCATAGTTATGTAACCGTTTACCAGAGGGTATCATATGCTATACTCAACTATTTCGTGGAAATCATATGAGAAATATGACAACATGAAATAATATGGGATGTTATGGGTTCACTAACCCTCTAATTTAAGATTTTGCCGTGGTATAGATGGATATACATGGCCTAGTCAGTGCGATGAGTCTGTCCATACAATGATTTTCCATCGCTATGTTAAACATCCAGAGGGTGTCAAAGGGGTCTGTCGATTTTCGTGTAAACCCTGCAATTCTCAACCAGCACATGTGCAATAAAGGGATGAGTTTCAGGCAAAAACTCGCATCGTTTCCGGCCTTCTTCCCATTCCCTTGAATGATGTGATGAGGAGAAGAAACACTGGTGACACCATTTATCATGTAAAATTGACATCCTTATAGCTGCTTATAGAATTATATAAAATTGCCATCCGGTAGTCATTCACGTGGCGTGCTGGACAATCCCCTCTAGATGGAGGTTACAATGAGAAAATCATCACTGTTTTTTTTCAGCCAGCCACGTTTGATTAGCGGATGGTACATCCGTTGATATTCCCAGTTCCTGGAGTCAAGTCTCCATCTGTCACTGGCTCTTCAACCGCAGCTGCCTCAGGGAGGCAAAGCGGAGTGCCAGGTGCTGGAGCTTTCAAAAACTGCCAGCAAAAATAGAGACAACCTGGTGTTTTACCTCCACAACCTGGTCATGGAACGAGAAACACTGAGAAAGCACAAATTGGGATTATCACTGATCCAAAAACAAATATTGGCAGCCCGCAAAATGGGTCCAAACATTGGCCTAGTTTTAGGAATCGGCCCATCCACGATGTCAAGCTTTCTGGTGTCTGAGGTGAGCTGGTTCAGAAACCAGCCATTGATCTTGGTACCGCAATTGAACATCGCAAATTTGTGCTATAGATGGCCATTTAGTTCGTTGATTTACCCATTTAAAATTGATGAGTTCCATAGCTATGGAGGAATCAACGCGTCCTGAGCTGTTTCTATCCTTTACATCCACCATGGCTTCGGGGTCTGTTTAATATCGGTGATGGGTTTGATTATCATTGGCGGGTAGCCAATCAACATTAACTTAATATTCTATTTATAACTTATAGCCCATTAAGCCCATTAAATTTTAGTTAACTTATAGCCTTATAGCCCATTAAATCACAATTTTTTGTTGGTTACTCCCATGATCTTTGATTCCTCCAGGCTAAAAAAGCCAACCCTGCACCTCGTCCTCGTCCTCCTCCTCCTCCAGCAGCTCCAGCAAGGGCTGCATGGCACTTCCGCGCAGGCCCAAAAGGCCAGTGTCCAGCTCCGAAATGTCCAGGGACAGGTCCAAAAAGAACTCCTCAGTGGACAACTCCAGGGAGGATCCAACAAAAATCCATGGGAATTTCAGAACCCAAAATTGAGAAAACCCATTGTTCAAAGCAGATTTTGGGTGCATATCCCCCTGAAAATTATGGCCTTATATATGGTAGGCACTTGCAATTTAGGTCCCATTTCGATGGCCACTGAAAAAATGGTGGCATGAAAAAACTCACCAAACAAAAAGGTACTCAACCACGTCACCAAAGTCGGTACTTCTTTCAAACACTGCATGCACATAGCGGACTAATTCACTAGTTGCATCTTGTCTGTAATTATGTCAGTGTAGGCCTTTTTTTTGGCTTATTTTTTTGTGTCATCTGTAAAATTGACCATGGATTAGCCGATGATTAGCCTCATTAGCCTCTAGTAATCTCTAGTAATTTGTTACATAGCTAAAAAACTGCCATAGAAATAGATGATTTACCTCTGAAATTTGATGATTTCACGATTTTTTGCTACGTCAAAGTACCACGAATTAGCTGCGGCTAGCGGCTGGACTAGCTTGATATGTCGTTGAAATATATTGAAATATCAATTTTCCGTCCCTCCAAATTGCCTCTCAACTTCCCAATTTCCGACCCCACATCTGTTGTTTTACAACGTCCTGGGCGCATTTTCATTCACCCTCGAAAGATCTTTTGGCAGTGCAAACGGTAGCAACAAGTTGCTGCATGTTTGTGGTTAGCCAGATGACCTTCAGATGTCTCAAAAGCCACATGGTCAAAATGACATTTTTTGTTTGTGACATTCCCATGGCATTTCCCATGGCATTGCTGGGGAACCCATCTCACCGCGAAGCCCAGGCGCATGGCGCAGGGACACCTGGCGACAGGACCAGCAGAGGATCGCTTCACAGATAAGGCCCTGAAAGCTGCGCTGGACTAAACCTCGGTTGCCAAGGAAAATGGTGAAGAGTTTGTACCTGGGAAGGGAGGGTAGCATTGACACTCCCCTGGTGTTTCGGCATTCTTAGGATCTATGTTGGGGCGGTGGTGAAATGTGATCAAATGAGATCGAAACCACCGTCTAGAATGACGTGGTGATAGAACCCCGTGGCAAGAAAGAACTTATGACTTCAGCTCGTGATAGGCTCTCAACAAGACCCATTTGTGGTTCGATCCTGCAATGACAAGGGGATCATCATCCAAATATACAAGTTACCCTCTGGTACACAAACATAGCTATTTATGTTAACGTTTACCAGAGGGTAGGTGATGTTTGAAAGCAGCAACCAGCCCTTGGCCCTTTATCCACCATTTTTTGGGGATGGTCACCCCAACGGATGACGGATGGCTAAACTCCCCACTGAAAAACGGTTGTTTTCCACACGACAAAATCTGCAAGAAACGCTGCAGCACATCCTTCTCCTCTTTCACCTGAGCTGCAGCTGGAAGGGAAAATCAGCGAAGCCGATTGGTGTTTACCGGGAATACAGGTGACCGGTTCCTACTTTCCCATCCAATCATTGGATTTAAGCAAATAATTATGTGCAGATTGTTTTCTTTTGAGAAAATTCATGAAAATGCCAAATCATGTTAAATCATGTTAAATATGATTAAGAAATATTAAGAAAAACACACATCTACAATGTTCTATAATGATTGATAATTCATATGGATGTATGGGAATGGACGGTCCACCATATCCATTAAATAGTATTAAGTTCGTTTAACCTCCATGAATATCATTGTCGTTGTCATTCACTCACTATTGATACATATATATATATGTATATATATATATTTATTTATAGATGGTTTTTCCATAACACTTACACTCAACATATCTCAACATCAAACCCCAAAATGGATGGTCAAACACTTAAGGAAAGAAACGATGCGGGGCCGCCACAAGGTCAGTCGCGACGTAGCGACAAGATCAACCAATGGGGATTCACCCCCGACGCCCAAGAATTGTGACTAATAGAGGAATCGATTGGTAGTAGATTGTGAATGAAGTTCATAGGCCCTTCATGGCCCTTCTAAAACATGGTTCTTGGCATTTCTTGGTATAGTCGGTATAGTGATGAAAAAAGTTGTATTTCTAAGAATTGTATTTCTAAGAGTGGTTCATAAGCCCCCCAACAACACCCCATCCAATACGGGTGGCCACCGCTGAATCCCCCCGTCAAGTTGCTTCCCGCTCATCCGCCAGTGCGGCCAAGAGCGTTCTCAGCAGCTCGTGGGCGTCTTGCTGCGACCTTGGCCAGCCGTGGTTGAGGACACAACGGGTCCAAGTCCCAATCAACATGGTAGACTATGGTAGACATCATAGTAGACATCGGTAAATCCTGGTTATAATCAGCAGGGATTTTGGTCTTGACTTTCGGGTGGCATTTTTTCCATGACACCCCTCATTTTTTGAATGACTTGTACTGTGAAATCCTGCAATTCTACATCCTGCATCCAAGTCTGGGATGAACCCCCCAATAGGGCATATAAGCATATATAGCCTATCACAAATCATCCAGGTATCCAAAAAATGCCAATGAGGCCTGCAGGTAGAGAACTGTCTCAGAGGTGGCTGGGAAGGTATGGTTCATCTACACCTAGATTACCCAAAGATATAATGTGGAAATTGGCAATTGGATGATTCCCAGCTAAAAATCTAATATGGTGACAGAAAGCAACAACTTTTGACGCCAAATTCATGCCTCCCTCTGATCATTCTCCAGGAAAAACAAATGAAAGCGGATGGCAAAAATCAAATACATTCAAATACCATCAAACATGAGGATTTACATGGATTTACTATGCTTTCCTTGCAACAATGGAGAATTTCACCATTTCTGATTTTGTTAATATTCAATATGAATTATATACCTACGCCACTCTCCGGCTCCCAAGTCGCAGTTGTAGCAATGGCAGTCAGCCGCTGTCCTTTGTCGAGGTGCTTGCCCTGGTACCAGGTGTATCTTTCAGCCAACTGGCCCAAAATGTCCTCCACCGAAGCCTGCGAATCCTTGGGGTCGCTGGAACAAAAAACCTGGAAGCCTACGGGGGGACTGTTTCTCAAAATATGAAAACAGATGGAACTGGGACTCCCAAGCAATCCTGTCTATCACATCTTTTTCGGTTGATGTTTACTGAAAGTTACGTTTCCGATTCTTCCTATTGAATCCTATACTGCCCACAATTCGCAGTCAGAAACACTGAGACCTGAGTTGCGGCTCCATCCAGCCCATTAACATCCACAAAGTAAGGAACTCACCACCACCTCAGCCATTCAGCTCCATCCAATTCTTGACCACAATCTTTAAAAACGCAAGTTCAAAGGTATTTACTGTGAACTAAACTTCAGTTTTTTACCAAACAAAAACCCTTCATCTTCCCATCCAGCTCCAAGCTTCTTGTCGCAAGTTCCCCAGAAGCCGCTGCAATGCTTGGCCAATGCCTCCCAGCTGTGAGATTTTCAGCTCCTGCAGCTCTGTGGCGAAGCTTTCCGTCTGCGCCAGGCATTGCAGCACCGAGGCCAAGTAACAGGTGTTGCCCAGGTTGGTCAACCCCTGAGGCCTTGGAAGCTGACCAAGGCCTGGAAGGCCTGGAAGGCCTGGATGGCTAAGCTCAGGTCCTGGTGCGGAGGTGTGGAAGATGCAACAAGGAGAATATGGCTATTCTAAATTTGGCTATAATGTAGCTAGAGGTAACTATATATACTGGTTTATGTTAAAATGAACGAACCTTGAGTGCAGAGATTTTACAGCCTAAATCGTTTTGGGGAATGATGGAGGCCTGGTGGAACGGGTTGGGGCTGTATGTTGGCAACCTACAGGTCTTATGTGGCTGCATGTTGGCAACCTACAGGTCTGATGGAGCGTGTTGGAACGGGTTGGTGGCTTTATGTTTGCGACGTGTTGGAACGCGTTTGGGGCGTGTTGGAAAGGGTTTGAGGCAACCTACAGACCTACAGGTCTTATGGGGCGTGTTGGAGCAGAGGGCTGTATGCTACAGGTCTTATGGGGCGCAATGAAACCAATTTGGGGCTGTATGTTGGCAACCTACATGTCTTATGGGGCGCAATGAAGCCAGTTTGGGGCTGTATGTTGGCAACCTACATGTCTTATGGGGTGTGTTGGAGCCACTTTCGGGCTGTATGTTGGCAACCTACAGGTCTGATGGAGTGTGGTGGAGCCAGTTTGGGGCTGCATGTTGGCAACCTACAGGTCTTACGGGGCAGTTTGGGGTTGTATATTGGCAACCTACAGGTGTTATGGGGTGTGTTGGGGCCAATTTGGGGCTGTATGTTGGCAACCTACATGTCTTTTGGGGTGTGTTGAAGCCAGTTTGGGGGTGCATGTTGGCAACCTACATGTCTTATGGGGTGTGTTGGAGACAATTTGCGGCTGTATGTTCGCAACCTAAAAGTCTTATGGGGTGTGTTGGGGCCAGTTTCGGGTTGTATGTCGGCAACCTACAAGTCTTATGTGGTGTGTTGGAGCCAGTTTGGGGCTGCATGTTGGCAACCTACAAGTGTTGTGGGGTGTGTTGGAGCCAGTTTGCGGCTGTATGTTGGCAACCTACAAGTCTTATGGGGCGTGTTGGAGCCAGTTTGCGGCTGTATGTTGGCAACCTATAGGTCTTATGGGGTGTGTTGGATCCAGTTTGGGGCTGTATGTTGGCAACCTACATGTCTTATGGGGTGTGTTGGGGCCAGTTTGCGGCTGTATGTTGGCAACCTACAGGTCTTATGGGGTGTGTGGAGCAAATTTGGCGGTGTATGTTGGCAACCAGGCAACCTACATGTCTTATGGGCTGTGTTGGAGCCGGTTTGGGGCTGTAGGTTGGCAACCTACAAGTCTTATGGGGTGTGTTGGAGCCACTTTGGGGCTGTAGGTCGGCAACGTACAAGTCTTATGGGATGTGTTGGAGCCACTTTGGGGCTGTATGCTGGCAGCCTACAGGTCTTATGGGGCGTGTGGAGCTAGTTTGGGGCTGTATGTTGGCAACCTATGCAACCTACATGTCTTATGGGGTGTGTTTGGGCCAGTTTGGGGCTGGCAACCTACAGGTCTTATGGGGTGTGTGGAGCGAGCCAGTTTGGGGCTGTATGTTGGCAACCTAGGCAACCTACATGTCTTATGGGGTGTGTTGGAGCCAGTTTGGGGCTGTATGTTGGTAACCAACAAGTCTTATGGGGTGCGTTGGAGCCAGTTTGCGGCTGTATGTTGGCAACCTACAGGTCTTACCGGTGTCTTGAAGCCAGTTTTGGGGCAGGTCGGCAACCTACAGGTCTTATGGGGTGCGTTGGTGCCAGTTTGGGGCTGTATGTTGGCAACCTACATGTCTTATGGGGTGTGTTGGAGCCAGTTTGCGGCTGTATGTTGGCAACCTACAGGTCTTATGGGGTGTGTTTGAGCCAGTTTGGGGCTGGCAACCTACAGGTCTTATTGGGTGTGTGGAGCCAGTTTGCGGCTGTATGTTGGCAGCCTGGGCAACCTACATGTCTTCTGGGGTGTGTTGGAGCCAGTTTGGGGCTGTATGCTGGCAACCTACAAGTCTTGTGGAGTGTGTTTGAACCAGTTTGGGGCTGTATGCTGGCAACCTGCAGGTCTTATGGGGTGTGTTGGAGTCAGTTTGGGGCTGGCAACCTGAAGGTCTTATGGGGTGTGTGGAGCCAGTTTGGGGCTGTATGTTGGCAAATGTTGGCAACCTAGGCAACCTACATGTCTTATGGGGTGTGTTGGAGCCAGTTTGGTGCTGTATGTTGGCAACCTACAAGTCTTATGGGGTGTGTTGGAGCCAGTTTGGGGCTGGCAACCGACAGGTCTTAAGGGTGGTGTGGAGCCAGTCTGGGGCTGTATGTTGGCGCTGGCAACCTACATGTCTTATGGGGTGTGTTGGAGCCAGTTTGGTGCTGCATGTTGGCAACCTACAGGTCCTATGGGGTGTGTTGGAGCCAGTTTGCGGCTGTATGTTGGCAACCTACAGGCCTCATGTTGTGTGTTTGAGCCAGTTTGGGGCTGTATGCTGGCAACCTACAGGTCTTATGGTGTGTGTGGAGCCAGTTTGGGGCTGTATGTTGGCAACCTAGGCAACCTACATGTCTTATGGGGTGTGTTGGAGCCAGTTTGGGGCTGGCAACCTGCAGGTCTTATGGGGAGTGTTGGAGCCAGTTTGCGACTGTATGTTGGCAACCTACAGGTCTTATGGGGTGTGTTTGAGCCAGTTTGGGGCTGGCAACCTAAAGGTCTTATGGGGTGTGTGGAGC
>Ga0126342_10021699_pt1 | contig 10678 bp, 9 predicted proteins | sample Cyp1metagenome_FD_92528 | JGI IMG/M metagenome (GOLD analysis project Ga0126342, IMG submission 92528) | Coral microbial communities from Lord Howe Island, Old Settlement Bay, Australia - Cyphastrea 1 metagenome | ecosystem: Host-associated > Invertebrates > Cnidaria > Coral ... | reverse complement strand
CCCCACCCCAGCCCACCATCTTCATCACATGATGCGTACCTTGTCCCCGGCGGTTGCTGCGTAGAGATGTGAGATGTGTAGCATCAACAGAAACGTAGCATCAACATGAAGATCATGAAAATTTTACGTAGAAATTCAAATAGCGTAGTATGAAGTGCAAGTGAAGATCATGAAAGTGCAAATGAAGATCATAGAGCGTATCATCAAGTTCATGTGGAAATGCAACTGACGTTATTACCCCACCCCAGACTACCGGATGTGGATTTGTGAGACGGTAACGAGTCCGTTGGCATAGATATCATATAAATATGTGATATCATATCTATGGTATATGTCATACAAATATCTCACATGATATGATATAACGAATCACACTGTTAAAAAAACTGTTACCCTCCGGTGTCATCAAGCATGGCACTTAAAAATCCCGGCCCTAAGTAAATGATGGGTTGTAGTGGGGAAAATCAACGAACTAAATGGTGCATTTTCCATCAAGACCTCTTTCATTATCAGAGGGCAACTCCCATTAATTTCCTCATTTTTGTTGTGTAAATCTCATTCAAATCCCATTAAAATCCCGTTAAAATCCCGTTTAAAATCCCGTTAAAATCCCATTAAATCACATCAGATACACCAGTTTTTTTACCTGAACAGCCGAGCCCATGGGATCCATCAAAACCCCCTCAGCTTTTGACGCGAAAACGAGGGATGTCGCTCTTTAGCCTTGGGTAGTTCCATGGTTTCATTGGGGATTTACCCAGTAAATTCACAGTTCGACCCTGCAAATTCTGGGCTTGGAAGATTAGATTCAAACAAAAAGGTGATAAAATCAGGGTCGAACTGTTTACCAGAGGCTCATCTGATGGGGTTGATACTTTGATGGTTGAGACAAGACCCCATGAAATTCTGACAGAAATCATCAACCAACAGGGCCGGGATGCACTACATCTGAGGTTTAGGATTCATGGGAAACGGGGATTTATTGAGTGAACTATTGGGGATTTATAACGGGGATTTATTGGGAAGTATTGGGGAAAAATAGCCTTGTTGAGTGGTATTCTTTCTCTACTTGGATGTGCAGGCCCCACGAATCGGATCTCTGGTTTATTTCATCCATTAATATAACCCACATTTCATCCCGTATATGGGGTACAACCCTTTTACTAGGTGGGATCCATCCCCAAGCAAACAAATAGAATGAGATGATTAGAATTATTACTGAATTAGAATTAGAAAAATAGACTGTGGTATGAAAACCATGTGTACATGACATAACATAGCATAGAAACAACACAAATAGAATGAGAATTGAATAGAATATTATATGACGTTATATAACATAACATAATATAAGACAATGTATATTCATATATATATATAATGTATATAGTAACTCGAAAAAATAGCAAAGTCGAATCCAACTTAAACAGTGATGATTTACTTGTATATCTTTTTGGGGGTGCCATATATCAAAACAGGGGCAGCGAAATCGCTGAGGACAATGAATCCTGGTCACAATTTGCCATCACACTGTGAACGGAAATCAATTCATTATTATATACCTTTTTGTATATCATCGCTTTAGATTTGAGCATTCTTGTTTATCAATCTTGTATGCCATTATATGTATCATCAGTCTCATATTAATACTATTTTTTATATGCTTATGTATGTTTACATGTGATGTATGATGTACATCATATCAATACCACCTCCACAGCTGGATGCTGGTCGGCTTCTGATCCTTCAATCGGCTGGAGGGAAAATCATTCACGTGGCATGGAAAGGAAACCATAAATTCCATGATTGTAAGGGAAATTTGAATCATTTATGAATAATTTCTGAATTTTTGAAACTCTCTGAAACCAATAAATCATGAGATATTTCACCAAATCGAGGCAATTGGGCAAAAAAAGGATACAGTTCAGATGAGCCTATCTGTAGCATGTATATTAACATCATTAACAAGAGGAAAACCCCTATTGTTTCTGGTGCTATGAAAATCCCGTGAAAATCCCATGAAAATCCCATGAAAACTCCTATAAAACATGGGACCCCGGGACCCTAAAAATCGGGTGAATGACCAGCTGAGACCAGCTGCTCCGTGAACTTGCGGCACGCATTCTGATCGCTGATTTTACCTGGCGGGGTTCAGGGGATGAAGATGTTGAGTCGGGTAAGTTGGTTTATAACTAGAATGAGAGTCCCAGTTAGATGATGATCATATGGATGTACAAATATCTATGTATATATATATATATAATCATGATATTTATAATATATATATATGTGATACACGTACATATTATTACTGGTTGGTGGTTGAGCTACCCCTCTGGAAAATGATGGAGTGAAAGTCAGTTGGGATGATGACATTCCCAACTGAATGGAAAGTCATAAAATTCATGTTCCAAACCACCAATCAGTTGGGTTTTATGGCTATTGTAATTATAGATAGAATAGACAAACAAACATTACTAAGGGGGCGCAACCTTGTACAAATGTTGTTTGTTTATTCAAGAAAGAAGGTTCTGGACATAGAATATGGCTGGAAGTGGATTTCAACGGCTGGGAAACAGACAAGAAAGATCTTGCTTATGAGCCCCAGGTAAAACCCATCAAAGCCATCAGCAAAGTGAGTTGCGACCGTGATTTTTGCACGCCGGAACTCGCCGGTTTTTGCGGTGGCTGATTTCAACTCACCTGGCGCACCTTGGGACAGATGTGGCTGCCAATTGATGGGTTTCCCCATGTGATTGGTTCTTTTTCGAGACAATCCAACTAGATTATCATGCATTATCGCGGCAATGCCTTGAAAAAACCAAAGTTCCAACATGTTCCAACACTAGAATCACGATATCACAGATCAAATGCTGGAGATACTACAGTCTACAGTCTTTTTACCACCAGGTCACTCCTTTTTTGGTGTCCGTCGTAAGTGGGCATTGGCAATGTTGGAAATCAATTCGAGGCTTAACTGATAACATCTGATAACCATCCTTTCTATAACTCATGGACCCAAGCTGGACGGATCTTGTCAAATCTACCTTGGATGATCATCGTCCTATAGGTCCTATAGTAGTATAGTATAGGTATAGTATAGGTATAGTATAGGTATAGTATAGGTATAGTATGGTAGGTCCTATCTGGTGAATTCATGTGAATTCGCTCCCAAATCCTGAAATCGCCTGATCTTCCGAGGTGCTTTGGCAGGTGAAGCGGTGATTTTTCGAATCACCTGCCATGGGCCATCCCAAAATGTCCAGAACAGAAGAACAGAGCAGTGCTCTTTGCTAGAGGAATTCCATATTCTCCATCCCTAATTCCATCCCAGGGTGTTCATCCAAATTTTAGAATATCCCATGTTAGAGCTAAATGATGAAAGATGATGAAAGACTTCCATCCATATGTTCATCAATATCCGTATCCATCTATTCATTTCAACCAGCTTTCTTCGAAGATTCAGTCGACCAGTACTCTTCGCCAGATGTCCCTCTCAAAGCCTTAAATACCCTCTGGTAAACTGACGGAACTATGGAAAATCACTATCTTTAATGGGTAAATCAGCTATTTCTATGACCATTTTCAATAGCTATAGCTATCTTAGTTTACCGGAGGGTAACTACTGTGATTGAACCGCATCCTACTTCAAGGATCACATGCCGGGAAGGCCGCCACATGATGGCGAGATGTGAAAAATATCCAGACGTGGATGTACTTACAATCAAAACAAATACATGTGACACATATATTATAATCTACTAAAACTAATATCTATAATACATATATATATATATATATATATATACATATTGTATACAATTATAATATATTGTTGTTGCATTGTCTAGATTATCTACATTATACATGTAATATGTATCTGTATATGAGCAGATTCAGGGTGACGCAATCCTGCTATGGCAGCCCCAGTAAGTTGCTAGCTGTTGGATGTCCGTGCTCAGAAACCACCAGTTCCAGTATATCTAAAAGGCGAGGTGATATAGTTGAGTAGGGATAATGCAAAACAATTGTCACTTTCTAACCATGACCAGTGAAGCTTACCCTCCGGCCCCAAACTAAATGGACAATGTTCGATTCCCAGGTTTGATGACTATATCATCAAATGGACATTTCAATAGGAAGTCTATATAATAGATAATTATGGGGTTTCCAACAAAGGAGGTACCCCAATAGCTGTTATAGAAATGGATGATTTGAGGGTACCCCTATTTTAGAAAACCTCCATAAATATTTCAATATAGGGAAATGATGATTTTCCGTGGACGGAATGGGAGATTTTTCACTGCGAAGATTATCATCAAGTAGACCGACTGAAATGAAACAATAGCCTCCTGGAAACCGGTTACCCCAAGATGTGGAAAACCGACCATAAACGCAGACCATGTTCCGAACCGGAAACGCGGGGTTTTCCACATCGTTCTGTAAACGTTTACCTTCTGGTAAACTAACGTAACTATGTAAAATCCCCATTTTTTATGGGTAAATCCACTATAAATGGGTAATTTTCCATAGCAAACTGTCAAATTACCAGAGGGTACCCCTAGGTTTAAAAAAAACGATGCCCATCCCTCCACGCCTTTGGGACTCGGCATCTGCCACACGGAACTCCTGCCATGGAAAAATGATGGGAATCTATGGGGATCTATGGGGATCTATGGAGATGTAACATGATGCAATCCCACATCCGGCATCAAACAGTGACAGAACATCCGAAAACGGTGTCGCCAAGAAATGGATCGTGTCGTTCAGTCAAATGCCCAATTCGCGACATATCAAGTTCCATGAAATTCAATTTGGCCCACCCCATGTCTAGCGGCTTGAAAAAAGAACAACGGTAGGCAAAGCAATGACACGTCGCTCTGCTACATCCAATATCTGAAAATTCCAAAATCTCTCCAATGGGTCTCAATTCTGGTTGTTTACTGATGAAAAAATACAACATAATTTCAAGAGATGTCCGTTTTCCCTTTAAGTGATGTGGATGCAATGTTTCACCCCTAGTGGGTATGTGTCAAAGTGAAACTGGGCAGACTGCGGCAGACTGCAATGGATTCAATCTCCAGATTTATTTTGGTGGTTTATCAATCTCCCCATTTCATATTGTAATATATGTGTGTGTGTGACTTATCTCAATATCCCAAAATGGTTTCTGAAAAACTCTCCGACGTTTACAAAACGTATACATAACGTCTAAAAAATAAATTAACTATGAAAACCTATAAAAATCTGCCAGTATTTTTGTTTAAATTCCTCAAGTTTTCCCATGGTTTTCCCCTTTAATAAAAAAAAAAACTCCAAATCATACCCGTCTTCCTGGCTCTCCCAGGACGCGGGAATGGGGTCGTCTTCCAGCGACTGGCAAACGGTCACTGCTGACACTGGGATGACATGATATAAAGATATATAGATATATAGATTAGATATATAGATTAGATATATAGATATATAGATATATAGGTAGATAGGTAGATAGATTTATAGATATATAGATATATAGATATATAGATATATAGATATATAGATATATAGATATATAGGTATATAGGTATATAGGTATATAGATTTATAGATATATAGATATATAGATTAGGTATATAGATATATAGATATATAGATATATAGATATATAGATTTATAGATAAATAGATATATAGATATATAGATATATAGATATATAGATATATAGAGGTATATAGATTTTTAGATATATATAGATATAGAGGTATATAGATATAGAGATATATAGATATAATATAGATATATATATAGATATAGATATATAGATATATAGATACATAGATATATATAGATATACAGAGATAGAGATATAGAGATATAGAGATAGAGATATAGAGATATAGAGATATGTAGATATAGATGATATAGAGATAGAGATATAGAGATATAGAGATAGAGATATGTAGATATAGATATAGAGATATAGATATAGAGTTTTTTTACAGGGACATGGAGATATATAGATATAGTTATGGATATAGAGATGTAGAGATATAGAGATATAGAGATATAGAGATATAGAGATATAGAGATACAGATATAAAGATATAGAGATATAGAGATATAGAGATATAGAGATATCGATATAGAGATAAAGAGATATAGAGATATAGAGATATAGATATATAGATATATAGATATAGGTATATATATATATACATATAGATATAGGTATATAGATGTATAGATATATAGATATAGAGATATAATATAGAGACATAGAGGTTTAGATATAGGTGTATATATAAATATAGATATATAGATATATAGGTATAGATATAGCGATGTATATAGATATAGAGATATAGAGAGTTAGAGATTTAGAGATATAGAGATATAGAGATATAGATATAGGTATATAGATATAATATAGAGATATAGACATTTAGAGATATAGATATGTAGATATGTAGATATAGAGATATAGATATAGATATAGAGATATAGATATAGAGATATAGATATATTGATATTTATTTATATACAGAGAGATTTAGGGATATAGATATATAGGTATAGATATAGAGATATAGATACTGAGATATATTATAGATATAGATATAGATATATAGACATAGAGATATGGAGATATAGAGATTTCGATATATTGATATATAGGTGTATGGATATATATATATATATATAGATAGATATAGATATATAGATATATATATATATAGATATATATAGGTATATAGATATATAGGTATATAGATGTATAGGTATATAGATATATAGGTATATAGATGTATAGATATATAGATATATGGATATATAGATTTAATGATACATAGATATTTAGATATATAGATATATAGATAATTTGTCGTCACGGACTGCGTTACGGGCGTTGGGATTTCGACTGACGCGCATATCGCGTCCAATTCTTATCTGGTGAAAATTCTGGTTATGGGTCAAACGGCAACATCAGACGGTTCCAGGGTTTTCACTTTGGACCCTGGAAGCCACATCAACCCATTCTATTCATGGCTAAATGTCCATCGTTTTTTGATAAACCTGTAGTCATCTTGGAGTAGATTGAATACGGACACGTCAAAAAAACAACACAAATATGTGGGAATATGTGAAGATCTTTGAAAATCCCCTGATCCTACTAACCCTCAGGGTGATTATCATTGCTGATGGCCCGGCCTCTTCTAGCCGACGGGCGCCCTGTGCAACGGCGATGATAGGCTTCGGTTAGGAATTTCCTGTTGGGGGTGTCTTAAGTCGTGAGGAATCCCCAAGTCACCATGGGTTTTAGTACTAAAATTCATCTAATGACTTGAATGACTTGAGGATATCCACATTTAAGGAATTCCCTGATGTGGAACTAAAAAAAGATGTTGAAGCAGCTTCAATTCTGAAAAAAAACAGCAGGCCACGCGTTTGGATAGATGCAAAGTAAGTTCCGTTCAATCATGGTTCCCATCTTTGGCTTACAGCCCTGATATAAATTTCAATTGGAACCGGACAATGGCAGGCACAATCGGAAAAGATATGGAAACTTGAAGGCACATGGGATAAATGGATATGAATGGGGAACTTGGGAATCCATCCCATGCCTTGAAAATATGTGTGCCATGGTCAAAACATGGTATATGGTTTATGGTCATTACATGTCATTGCGTCCCCTAATAGAAATCCCATGAAATCCCGAAATATATCTGTTGTATAACCATGGTTGATGATCATTCCCCCCAGGACGAGGTGACACGTTTTGACTAAGCATTGAACCTTTAGAGGCCCCCAGTGGGACGTCTTCAGGATCCGTGTCTTGACGAGTGCTTGGTGGCTTCACAATGTTTTTGGGACTTACAGATAGTGGATTGCCCATGAAGAAGATCATTGAACTCCCATATACAGCAGATCCAGAATATACCATTATACGCATATGTATATATATATACATAATTGTATACCGTATACATACATATATTTTTCTTTATATATATTATTGTGGTATATGTATAATAATGTGGATCCATTATAGATTGTATACCCCACTGAAATATACCCACTATATATAATATTGCCCACTTATATATGCATGATATACCACAATCCACACAATCACACAGAGATCCGGAGCTCCATCAGCTCCATAGGGGATATCTCTGCCGCACCAAGCCTCACTGCCATTGATGGCACTGGCGTTAAAGCTGCCATTACCAAAGACCAAAGGAGCCTTGGGCTGTCGACTGCCATGCTGAAGTCACCGGCGCAGTTTCAAACAGCAAAAAGAAACTGGGGATGAGGCCTAAACGACCAGGCCTACCAACCCTAGCCCCAGGTCTCTTATAGCACATCAACTATGGAACTGCGTAGGTCAACTATGGAAAAAGCTAGCGGGGACGCCATGGTAAACTGATAATATCATGTAAAATCAATGAGTTTGGACAAGTAGCCAATCACGGGGTACAAGTAAATCGTGTAAAAACTGTGGCTTGCATGGCGGGCGACACTCAAGATGCACCTTCAACAAGAAGATGCGACATAAGTCCATACCCCCATGGTTTTTCTTGAACTTGGGGACCAGAATTCTGCCCCAAAGCCCGAAGTTCATGGCCCGATTTTGGAAAACCTCGGCCGACAAGGACCAAATAGACAAGGACCGAACCAGGTCTTCACATCCCAGCGGTCCCAGCACTTGATCCGTCATCCCTTAAGATCCCGGCCGTGGTGTCTGGTTTCACAACGACATAGCCGGCGTCTCCGGGTTGAAACTCCTCACCGTCTGGGAGGGATGTCCCCCATTGGAATTTATAGGACCTAATGTGGGTAAAACAATGTCATAAACTATCCCCCAGTCATCACCATTTTTATAGGTTGTATAAACCATGCCCAGTCATGGGTGGTTTATGACATTGTTTTACCCACATAGGTATTGATCTAAAGGTCCGGAACGCGATCAATTTGAAGACTAACCAAAGGTTTACCGAGTTTTGACAAATCGATACGAGGCAAACCAGTCGCAGTGTCTCCCATTCCGCGGACGACTCGCAATCTCCTCGCCAGCGATTCCATCAATGTCAAGGCAAACGCGGTAGCTTTGGTCCACCTTGGCATGTGAAGCGATAGCGGGGTCACCTAACGGGTCACCTGACTCCACGGTCAACTTGACTGAAGCCCAGTTTTTGGAATTCTAGATTAACAATGGACAAACCACCTCTTTCAATGGGTTTGGAGTACCGCTCCAATGGTTTGTGATTTTTCATACCCGCTGGGTCGGGGATTACCCAGCCATGTAGCTGATACCAGAGGCTAAGGAAATTGAGGATGAACCATGCATTTAGTCCCGCTTCATGAATTGTGATCATCCGCAATTTATGAAGGGTAGGGAAAAAAGAAACGGACTTTTCAATGAAACTCGCATATTCTACTTCAGGATGAACATATATAACTATACATAAATCCTAGCTACGTGGTTTTCCCAGTTCATGATTGATGATCATCCATGATCATCTCCCAATTTATGAGGGATCATAAAGGGTAGTGTAATGGATCATAATTGACTACCATATATATATATATTTTTTATATATATATTATATATATATTGGTTACCATATAATAATCCATATATAATTATATAATCTTCACCGACGGCCCTTTTTTGACTGCGCACCTCCAAGTTTCGAGTGTCCACCACAATGAAGTACGCACCTCTGCCTCAACGACGACGCGACGAGGAACACTCAGCATGTCCCAGCATTTCAATGGGGGATGGCTTAGAACCTATACGGTTCCATATTTATTTGCTTGGAAAACCTATGAATTCCCAAAACAAATGATAGAAATCTTAGAAACTATACGTTTCCATATTTCTTGTTTGGAAAACCTATGAAATCCCAAAAAATGGATGAACATCCATGGCTACCAGCTATTTTGATCTATTTTGCGGTGTGGCCAAAGTCTTGACCCACAGCATCCATGTGTTCATCTGTCACCTTGTGTTGCTTTAGGAGGATGGGAAAAAGTATCCCATGTACCCAAAAATGAATCCGACATAGATTGTGCCATATAGTCAAACGGTTTATTCGGATGTTCACCGCCGATTTTTGGTAGCGGTGCCTCCCATGGTTTTTCATTCACCATGCAAAATACCCCATGTTCACCCATCGCATGACGCAGTGGCTTTCTGTAATTGCAAGTTGATTAATAATCCCCAAATAACCGGGTAGGAAAAATAATATATAACAATCTTCCATAATCCCCGATAATCCCCCAAGAAATCCCGAACCAAAAAATCCCTCATAAGTCCCCAATAAATCCCTCCTACTTCCCAGTAATCCCCCATCAATCCCCAAGAATCCACCTGGGGGTGCATCCCCCTTAGTAAATGTGAAATGTGCTGTACCCCCTGTTCGATTAATGAAATACCCCCTATTATTTATGGGATGACATATGGGTTAAATATGGATCATAAACCAGAGATCCGATTCGTTGGGCCTGCACATCCAAGTAGAGAAAGAATACCACTCAACAAGGCTATTTTTCCCCAATACTTCCCAATGGGACGGGGGTCACATTCGCCCCTAAAAGAGGGTCACATTCGCCCCTAAACCAAAAGGGGTCACATTCGCCCCTAAACAACAATAATTTAAATATGTTACTCAACCCTTTAGGGTTTAACCTG
>Ga0126342_10021698_pt1 | contig 10678 bp, 5 predicted proteins | sample Cyp1metagenome_FD_92528 | JGI IMG/M metagenome (GOLD analysis project Ga0126342, IMG submission 92528) | Coral microbial communities from Lord Howe Island, Old Settlement Bay, Australia - Cyphastrea 1 metagenome | ecosystem: Host-associated > Invertebrates > Cnidaria > Coral ... | reverse complement strand
GAGTATCAGCACAGTTTGTATGCTATGATGAGCCCTTACGAAAGGGTACGGATCAGGTACCTTACGTAAGCACTCGCGATCCATAGTACGGATCACCGCGGAGCGATCCATACCCGATTTTTGGCTCGCACCCATATGGCAGTAGGAAATTCAATCACAATTTATCTCCATGATTTTTCCTACTACCATGGAGCTGATTCCCATGTGGATCTATCAATAGATGATGTTCAGTAACTGTCCCACCAGAAATATGAGATTTTGCATCTAGATTCCAGTTTTTCCAAGGTGCTGCCGCCCAGTTATGCTGGTTTATAAGCCCACGAACTATAGATGAAGTTTAATCTAGCATAAACCATAGTTAAACTAGGCAGTTAACTTAACTTAAAGCAACTTAAGGAAAACTGGTGTCGGACCTTGATCATTTACTGTATCTAAAATCCCATTAAAATTCATATTTTACCTCATTAAGAATACTAAGACACCATTCTGTTTGTTAAAAAATCAATGAAAATCCCATTCAGACACCATTTTGCCACATTTTGCTTCTTAAATCATCATTTTTTTTCCCATCCCATCCCCTTCCAAAAAACACGTCTGGTTAAGAAGCCCTTCCTCGTGGTTAAACCTCCATGAGAATCTGGCGATAGCACTTGGGAATTCCACCTATAAGTGGTGAATGAAAAAGGGACCCTATATCCCAACTGATAACCCTCTGAGAAGCCCTGGCAAAGGAACAGATTCCAACTGATTGCTTTGTCACCATAGTTCTCCCCATAGCTGGTCGCCCTTCGAAGGAGCGCATGGGCGTCCAGCACAGTGAGCTGCAAGCGGCGGCGCTGGCGATCTGCGAGCCGGAAAGCTGCCGGCTGGACACCAGGTGGACCCTCCGGTGGCATGAACCATGAAATCCACCCTTTTTTGCTTTAAAAAAACAGGTTCCCCAGTTCCCCACATTCTTTTTGGGGCATCTTCATCCAGGTACAGATGAGTTTCTCATATATAAATATATAATCTTCGTATAATAATCTGGAATCCATTGCATTTTCATCCATCTAATATGTGATTTATTTCGAACAATATAAAGCTTGATTGATGGTTTTCCAAGCCGGCCGAGTCCTTGATATTTCGCGGGAGGCGCGTGGTGGACTGCATCGTGGGCATGGCAGATGTCACTGGCCGAAGAGCCGACAGGTTAAACACTGGGGGCCACTTTGTAAGGTTATAACATGTTATAACCAAGTGTTGCTGCAGCAAAATAGCTGACATTAGCTGACTCAGAAGACCCAAGCGATTTTCTCACTTTCAGCTTAGTTACCCTCTGGTAATTTAACGTAGCTATTGAAAATTACCATTAATAGTAAATTTTCCCATTAAAAATGGTGATTTTCAATAGCTATGTTAAATTACCAGAGGGTAACATAGCTCAGAAAATAGATTACGGCTTAGTTGACGAAAACCCAAGGACGACAATCGATGCAGGACATCGACATGGCGTTTCTGAGGTGCCAAGTGCGAGCCCCGTCCTCGGCAAGCTGCGAGAGCTTTTACACTTGGACCAGGCGCGGTAAGAACAGTGGTATCCTCAGGTGTCTAATTAACTCTCAGCTACATAGAGACAGATGTTTAATACAACAGTGGTTAACACATAGTTACATATAGATACATACTGATGTTAATAACGAATGAGCTTAGTTCATTGCGAACCAGTGTTTTTTTTTTAATAGTGCGAACAGTGATGGTTAGATCATGTTGGATACGAAGGAAATCAGCCTTGGGTCCAACCTGGCCTCACACAGTTGTACTTCGCTGCCGCGAACTGGCGAACTCGTTGATTTGGCACATCCCGGCCCGGGCGGCAATGGCAAATGTGATCTTGCAGATCACCTTGAACGAGCGGAAGAGACGGTGAGCGAAGCAACGAGAATATATATATATATATAATATTACACATGTATTATATATATTATACAATAATGTTAACAATAATAAAAATAAATAAAAACACGCACACACATGTGTATATATAGATATATAAATTGTTATTAGATTGTTGTGAGATTTTAACGGCCGGTATGAACGAAATTGCTATATTGAACCGGAAGCTCATCTATCAGTGGAAGATAGTTAGGTGGAAACCACAGGGCTTTCACCGGTTCGTCAGTGAATTTATAGAGGGCTGCCTTGAAATGATGAGAACATGTGCAGAAGAATAGTAATCGCAGCCCGGAAATTTCTTTTAAGGTCTGGGTATGTTGCCTACGGTCTTTCTCGGCGACCCTTTATGGCACTTCACTGGGCACATGTCCCTTTCAGCAGATTTCCTGTGGTTCCCTTTTTTTCGGCACTTGCAGGTGCCTGATTCAGATCTACTTCACTACCTTGTGCAGCTTAGTGCTGATGTGGATGCCTTTGCAATGGTCCCCTGGACAGAAACGGCGTGAACTGACCAATAGCACCAGGTCCACATTTTTTTCATCGTTCTTAGCCCAGAACGCCAATAACGAGCGACATTCGGTGGTAGGCGATGAGCATCCTAGTCAAAATTAGGTTAAGATCCATTGAAATACATATTTTGGTTGTCCAACTATCGATACGATGCCATTTTGACACAGCTGTGGGCACTGTGGGCTACAAGCAATTTTAGTTTGATCATATTTACCCTCTGGTAATTTAACATAGCTATTGAAAATGGCTATTTATAGTGGATTTTACCATTAAAAATGGTGGTTTTCCATAGCTATTTTGACATAACCAGAGGGTATGAAATCATTCACGAAATCTACCAGCAATGATGCCTTAAAACTCCTCCGGTATTTTCCTCTGCGAAGCTAATTCCCCAAAGGAAGACTCGATCGCCTTGATCCATTTGCTGTACTGGTAACTGAAACTCTTGGGCCCCGGAAAATATTGAAGAAGATTCCGAAAGAAGTCGTGGCCCCTTTCCTGAAAGATCCGAGGCTTTTGAGGATTTGAACCGGCGACTGATGGAAGAAAAGCTTCAGGTGGCCACAACCTCGGCATCCTGGCCTTCAGGTCATCTTTTCTGGGCACGGTTGGTTGTTCATTTTGGTTGGTAAAAACCTGGAGTATCAGGTAATATTGACTCAATAACTGGATATGGATCTTTTTTTTCTGGTAAGTTGACCTGGCTTTTGCGGAATACACATTATTTTTTGGTTATCTCTATATATACTTTTTTTTTTCACCCCCATCCCGTACACCCACAGTTTTGCAATGTTTTGCTTAAATCCGGCACCTTTTGGTTAGCTTCAGCCCTTTTCAGGAACGTCCATATATTGTTGGCTATTACCTCCAATTTTGCTCGGGTATCTCCATCATATCCCATGATCATATGGCTTTACCAATCTCAGACACACCCGCACATCACCTTGTGGGTTACAAGTCTATTACTATGCTCGCAACATTGGACAACCAAGTGTTCTTGATACTTGAATCTCCTTCATAACCTTCATACTTATACAAATCCATTAAATCCTCATTGCCAATACCAGGATTTTCATTTCTGAAGCAAACAAATCCTACATTTCTTCGGCTAAAATACATCCGTATCCCCAAGTTGATGGCTTCCCTGGTGCCTGGACCGCTCCTGCTGGGCCCCAAGGACCGCTTAGCGTTGCTTCGCTGCCTGGTGGAACTGCAGAAAAAGAAGGAGGCGAAACCCGAGCTGATTCGCAAGGCGCAGGGCTTGATTGTGGAGCCATGGTGATGGTGATTAATGGTGATGAATATTCATCGGACAATCATCGGTATATCAATCATTGGGATATTGATTGAGATAATGATTGGGATATACAATTGCAAGCGCCCACGAGGAAAATTACAGTATCTGAAATCCGTCACTTGCCCCACTCGCCCCACTTGCCTTGGTAGGAAACTCAATCGATTTTGGCCACTTGCCCTGCTTCCTCCAATGAAGAAACAAAACACATTTTTTCTTCCGAAACGCGAAAAAACAGCAATGTCAACTTCGAGCGATAATTTTGCGCATCCGGAGGTTGTAGGTAGAAAAATGTGTGTGTATATCATATATCACGATGAATAATCAGAACCATACATACATTTTTTCTGGGTAAATTATAACGACCTCACTGCGACCTCACTGGAATCATGGTTTATAAGGGAAATCATCCCCAAATGGCCTTAATTCAGGTTAGTGAAATATTGTAATTTACCCAGATTTTTTGCATCTGCATTGCCACTCACACACACACATTTTCTACTGCCACGCTCTGAAAATTGGAGGGTTGGATCCAAGTTTGTCGGAGGAGGCCTTTCCGAAAGGGACTCGATATGGCAGACGTAATTTTTGGATTTCTTGCAGGTATTTACTACATTTGACTAGAGGGAAGGCTGGGAAGGGATTGATTTTTTTGTTGGCCTTGAATTCCAAGTACATGGGGCCGAGGAAAACCACTTCGACAAATCCGAGTGATCCAAATTGTGTGCGTTGTGGATTGGTTGCCATTGAGAGATACCTCCCAGTCAGACTTGATCGTTGAACTTGGTTTCTATTGGTGTTTGCACCTGTTTTCTCCTTCCCGTAGGTTGCCAAACTCCTCCTGGAGCATGTGCCAACTGAGAGACCTGGAGTTGTTTATTTCCAGGAGGTCTATGAAGGGACTTTATTGGATTTTATTTGAATTTATTGGGTACGATGGTCAACCTTATGGCCCCTTTACTTTGGGGGCATGTCCAAGAAACCCTAATCCAGATTTTTTTTCGCCAACTATCCCAATGATAGTGGGTTTCAACACCAGCGCCACCAACCATCACCACCTCGTTGTAATTCCCTTCTGATATCAAGTATCCCTCCAAGCCTAGCTTTAGTATTGGATCGTTTTGGGGACTTTTACATCATATTACCTCAGAACTTGAAATGGGTATGTTCGAGAATGGTGGCACCCCGAATTCACAAGGATGTATCATTAATTGGTCGGGAAACCAGCAGGTCTTTTGGATGCACCCAGGGTATACAACCGAAAGTTGCGTTTTTTTTCTCCCACTTGTCATGGTTAAGTCATTCTTCACCGTTTCAACCCAATTGTGAATGTTGCTTGGTTGGTAGCCCTCTAGAAATGGCAACAAACACTCACTATTTAGAATAGGAATATCATCTACAAACGGGATATTTTTCGTTGTGATCATTCTTGTGGAAATTTTCCTTTGGCAGATCAATCGTTGAATGGATTGATATCTACGGTTATCCCTGCCCAGTAAAGGAGTGATTCCATCTATGATTCCCTGCGTCCAAAATGTACACTCAGGAAGCGTCCAAATCGAAAGATGCATCTCACCTCTATTATAACAGGCAAAAAGATGGCTTCGGATATTGAAGCAAGATTAAGGAACCAAACGCATCTAGACATTCCAAATCAATCCAAATCCTATTAAATCCAGATATGGGGTTTCCATAAATGGTGGTACCCCAAATGGATGGTTTATAATGGACAATCTATCCAAAATGGATGATAACTGGGGTACCCCCATGACTTAGGAAACCCCATGAAACCCCCATGGCCCATATCCCATCCCATCCCAATAGCTCTAGCCTTGCGCAGGAAAGGCAACACGCAGCAGAGCCTTCAGATTCTGGCCGCGGCGTGCCAGGCGCTATCAGAGGTGCAAACGGTGCAAAGCAACGAGGCGCTTTGCAGGGAGCTCACAATGATCAATGGGGATTATGTTTGCCCATTATTCACCATTAATGTGACAATAGGTCTACTGTGACATGGTGAATATGTTTGGATGAATGACAATGACCTCATGTCGTGATACTTACCCTTTGGTAAACTAACATAACTATGGAAAATCACCATTTTCAATGGGTAAATCCACTATAAATGGCAATTTCCGTAGCTATGTTAGTTTACCAGAGGGTAGTATGCCCAGTTTTATGGTATTGCGAATGGTTTGCAGTGATATTTCTGTGGGAATAAAAACCATCCCCACCAGAAAAATTGGAGGAATTCGAAGGATCATCCCATTGCGACCCCGGGTTACTACATCAATCTGGAAAAAAAATCACGACGGATAACGCCTGGAATCATGGTTAAGAGGATTCATCCTGATTCATTGCCTTATCTTAATACCTGGATGAATCCTCTTATTAACCATCAATCTGGGAATCTGGCTAGTGAATTTTTATAATTTGCCCAGATTGATCGGGTTTGGTGAATACAGTATACCTGGACGAATCTGATCATGACCTCATCGTGGATTGTCACAATGATGGGGTGTTTAGGCAAGGGGAATCATCCCCAAATGGCCGAACTTTTCGGCAGATTTCAGGCAAATTTCCGGCTCATTGTTTTCAGGTTAGTGAATTATAACATTTCAGCCAGAAGATATGGTGTAACTATGCGTAACTAGTGAGCCGCACATGGTGAAACATGGGGTTTACACTAGATATATTCATCCCCAACTCGGAGGTGCATACCATGTGGCTGCCATATGTAGCGCTATATAGCTAGGATATATCGTATATATGGGGATTTCCATGAATGGGGGATCCCCAATAGCTGGTTGGTTTAGAATGGAAAATCCAATGAAAATGGATGATAACTGGGGGTACCCCCATTTCAGGAAACCTCCATATAGACCACCCAGTCATATAAACCTCCCATCTGAAAGATAGCATTAAAAACCACCAAGGTATAGAACGTGTTAAGTTATACCTTTAATTATGTTTCATGGCTAAACCGCCCCCAAATGACCACAAAAAAAACTGTGGGTAAAAATAAAATAGCGAAGCAATGCCAAAAAAAACCACCCATATGGATTGATGATTTATAGCACCCATTAACATGGTAAATTTGGGGATGGTTTACTAATATTGCTTTATTTGACGTGGTGATTATTATTCACCACGTGGACCGTTTCTGGGATGCACATCGGAGAATGACTCATGGGCATCAATGGTTGCTGTCTGATATTTCATTGAATACGATGGATTCGTATGGATGAAATGGGACATGATAACATGATCAGTCATGGGGAACACCGGAAAACCCTCAATTAATGGGATACTGTACCCTGTGGCAATTTAAATTTCACATAGCTATACTATTAGCTATGGACATTTACCCTCTTTTGATATGTAAATCATCGAACTATTTAGATGGGTCATTTTCCATATCTGTGTCAAATTACTGCACCGCGTAATGGAGATGAATGGGCATGAAAGTGGGAAGATTCAGGGTGATGTAATCTCAACCCCAGATTCTTATTCACTCCTAGGCTGTTTCATTTCGGGGGGGGGTACTGTACATTTTAGTAGCATATGTGTGTGTGTGTGTGAGTGTGGGTTTGTCCTGAGATGATGACTTTACCACAATTTATAGAGAACATGAGGTTTCAAATGGTGGGTTTTGGACGGTTTTGGAACGAACACCCATAGAAATACTGGCAAAACATGAATTTCCCATAAAACCAGGTGGAACACGTTTGAAATTCTTCACTTCTTTAGTACTCTCTGGTAAACTGGAGGGTAACAAATTACTAGAGGGTAACTCACCATCAAATCACCATTTATAGTGGTTAAATCCCATTAAATCACAAGTTTTCATGTGTAAATCAACATAAATCAACTATTTTGATGTACCTAAAAGCCATCGAGTCAGTGTTTAGCTGTAGTTCCGGTTGCTTGGTTTTTTCAGATTGGCTCACGGTGATGAGCTCTACTTCCAGCGTCTTGGAACATGGGGCCACCCCCAAAATTCAAGCAGGATGATGGGTAACTACAATGTGAGGCCCCCAAGATAGCTAAGTTGGTTTATAACTCCAATAACTATGGTCTATGGTATTTGTAACTATAGTTGCTGGGGCTTATAAACCAACTTATAACTGGGGGGCCTCACATTGTATGCTTAGCTCGTGAAGCAAATGGTGAAACCTGCGGGGTTTCCACTAGATATACCTATCATTCCCAACTCGGAGGAGCATACGATGTGGCTGCAATTCTTGTAGCGCTATATAGCTAGGATATGTCCTATATATGGGGGTTTCCATAAATGGGGGTACCCCAATAGCTGGTTGGTTTATTTCATGGAAAATCCATCTATAAATGGATGATACCCCATTTATGGAGCACCCATATAGTTGTATATGAACAGTATGTAGATGTATATGCCATATGTACATGCATATATATATAATATACATATAGTTCGGTTTCTAATTATCTATACCGTAACATATATAGATATATGTATATACAGTTACATACATGTGATACATACACCCGCCTTATAGATCCACGCTTTGTCAAGTCCAATTCAGAAAGGCGCCTGCCATGGCGCCGCTGCTACGCTCAGCCCTGAGGCGGCTGAAGGAGGCGCGCGTGATTGGCAAACCCTCCGGACGCCCTAGCCAAAGAAAACAAACAATGTTTGAGCGGCAAACCCCCAGTAGATGGCAATCATCCATCTCCCCACTAGCCTTTGATTATTGAACAGAACTATTGAACATGGCCCAATTATAGTTGATTTACAGTACCTATTAACAATGGTGGTTGTCCATGGCAAACTGTTAGTTTACAGAGGGTAAATCAGTTCCTTTGAGAATAATCTCATCACCCAGGAAGCTTCACGGGTGAAGCTAGCGGAAGAGGTGCATTCGTTGGCAGAACTGGGGAACTTTTTGATGGGAAACACAGGGAAATGTCTGGAGAGTGGATGGTTTAAACATTAAACGTGTGGATTTCATGGGAGATATTTTTGGGGATATAATGGGATAGAACTAGCCAACTATATCTAATTTGGGCATTTATCTGGATATCCAAGCTAAAATAGACCCTCAAAAATAGCCAATTTTGAGATCATCCAACCACTTTTTTGGCAGTTGGGAGGCGGTATATGAAGGTCCTCTGTAATTGCAGGACTTTCCATTGCTGAGTTGGATTGGTGCCGCGCAAGGTAGCTGGTGTCAGTCATCACCAAAAGAGCGGGGTAATTATCACAATCGGCTGCTAACTCCTGATTGGTTTCTGAATGTTGATGATTACATGGGTTTCCATATCAATAGGATTACTATTACGTATGTTACGGATATTACTCATAATCTCAAAATTACTAAATGACATTTATATTAGTAATATGACTAATACAACAGTATAGCTTTCCGAATTATCAATTCCACTTCCCCACTATGACAGATATTGCAATCAGTTGGTAATATGAGCTAATTTTATTATCCTTACTAATGTTACTGTTATACTTGGTATTATGTTACTAATATTACTAATGTGGGTAAAGCAACAATAAAGCATCCATTTGGGAATGGTTAAACCCCCGTATTTATGGTGATTTGGGGGATGATTTATTGTTGTTTGACCCGCATTATTCCATTCATATTCCCTATTACTATTATACTTGGTATTATATTACTCTTCCACTAATATTTCACTATTGGTAGGAATGTAATACCAACTATTATTTGGTTTGCCTATTACTGTTTATTTTGGTTTTGGTTTACGACACATGAAACCCAACCATTAATATTACTATTACTATTAATATTACTATTCATATGTTAATATTACTACTCCAATTGATATTATATTACTACTACTATTATTCATCTTCACCCAAGGAGCTGGTCCAACTCCTCTTCTCTCTCTCCACTCTGCACGGTGGCCGCGTACCCTTCGACCTCCTGGCCTACGCCTGGCAGCTGGCGGTGCAGCACGGCGCAGCGCCACGGTGAGAACAAAAGGTGGAACCATGGGTTTGGAGATGGGGTTCATATGGAAAAATGCGGGGGTTAGCCCCTGGTAAACGTTTACATAACGAAAGATCCAGGATTTTGAATGGGAAAACTCACTATTTCGACTGGGCCATTTTCAATAGCTATGTTATAAATTACAGAGGGTAGGTGAATTTTACCATGGTTGTGCAGTGTTCTAGATGGGTAGTACATAGGAAAAATGCGGTTGATGTGTTTTTTTAATAGGTTTTTCGTGGTTTTGCCTGGATGCCTGGACAAAATCTGGGGATATAAGACTCTAAGTGCCACAACATGTCGGAAGATTCATGGAAATGGTAGGTTTACCTGTGCAAAATGGGTATTCATTCCAGGACGTACTTGAGTGCATCCCAGCTGGTAAGTGCTTTGTTATGCCGTATATTAGCATATCCCACGAATCTAGGGCTGATTCCTGGGCTAAAGGATCTGCTTGGATGTATACATCCCACTTAGGATCTGTGGTTTATAATCCATAACCCCTGTAATCCACCCATAAAAAACGTGCGAATATTCCATAGAAAAACTTGGAGGCATAAACCATTTACGAAACGTGGGTCCCGCACCCCCAGTGGATCTCAGGTCAGCGAACTGGGCCGCGCCAAACTCTGGAGTTTCTGCCTCTGCGCTCGGCATCTCTCCACGGAGAGCGTTTGGGCGGCGCTGAGGCGGTGAGCGTTCCGAAGAAAGCCTTGAAACATGCGACGAAAAAAACATTAAGATCAACCAGAATTTAGCGGGAATATGAACTTCCAACTTACTTTTTGGTGCTTCAAGACGGTTTCAATGTTGGTCTTTACCAGTAGTACCGCACAAGGCGGTGGCGGAAGTTTCAAAAATAGGAAACCTATAGGAGAGATTGGTTGTTGTGAATCACGGATGGCAGAGCGAATCCACTGATGGACCGAAAGGTGGTTGG
>Ga0126342_10021697_pt1 | contig 10678 bp, 7 predicted proteins | sample Cyp1metagenome_FD_92528 | JGI IMG/M metagenome (GOLD analysis project Ga0126342, IMG submission 92528) | Coral microbial communities from Lord Howe Island, Old Settlement Bay, Australia - Cyphastrea 1 metagenome | ecosystem: Host-associated > Invertebrates > Cnidaria > Coral ... | reverse complement strand
TTTTCCTATGGTTTTCCTATGGTTTTCCTATGGTTTTCCCATTAAAAGCCCTGATAATATCATATTGGTAGCCTGATACATTGCATCCCACCATCATTCGGTATATTCGGTGGCTAACATAAATGCCTACGGCAAAACATCTATGGCAATCGAATGCAATCTATGACCATCCCCTGGTATTCTTATGGTTAAAAGATGTTACCCTCGGTAAACATACAAAAAGCTATTGAAAATGGCCATAGAAATAGTTGATTTTCCCATTGATAGCATGGTGCTTTTCTATAGTTTTTTGTAAACGTTTACCAGAGGGTAAAAGAAACAGGAACCATGTAACTTGACCACTTGACCATGTGCAAACGGGTGACCATTCACAATGCTGGCAGGCATAGGTTCATAGTCCTTGAAGCGCAGGTGCAGCTTGGACACGTGGGTGCACACCTCGTTAGCGTGGTGATGCCTTCCAGTGAAAAATCTGCGTGGTGGTTGAAATTAGGTAAAGGCAATGAAAACCATAGAATCTACCATTATGGTAGGTTAACTCTATGGTTTATGTTGGTTTATATGTTCAATAAATCTACCATAAACCATAGAATTCACCTGAATTTCTAGTTCTTCGCACCACAAAATCGATGTCTCAAGGGGCCACCTTGTAAATATGTTGCCAGAAGGGCCGTAATAAACATATCATCCTGGCAACAATGGACTTTGACCCACTTGCAGATAATGAGCAATGGCTGCATGGGTATAGGATGGGTTCTCAAGCTATATAAGGCATTGGAAATGCGCAAGAAATCCAGATGTAGGTCATTTTGAGGAACATAGCATATGGGATTTATGGGTTTGTCTCTAGAAAAACGGGGAAAGAAAAACACATCCACTGGTTAATTGGTATCCTTTGGTAACCCTATTTCAATGGCCATGAATTCGGGGTGCAACCTATTTTCAGACACACCCATGTGTCAATGATTGGTGACACTCACAATAAAAAGAAATAAAACTTAGTCACCTAGTTATTCATTCCAAGACATACTTGGTCTATACATATGACACGTTTCTACCCCCATCTAGACTAAATACCAGACTAATACCACTCCAGTCCAAATGTGTAGACCAATGCCGATACTGTATGGCGTTAGACCGGACGGAGCCTTCGCAAACAGACATGTTTGCCATAGTCAAAACATGGTATTTACGATGGTATGGTGTCCCACTTCCGATTCCTTGTAGGTAGCTCAACCCGATGGATTGATCATCTTCGATGGGAAAATCCACGCGAAAGCAGCGGTGGTGGCGGTTTGGTGGGGCCATGGGTGAGATGATGATCAACCATCGGATACCATCGGTATAACGTGTACAATCACCAAGTTTCCGCTATCCCGTGTTCTCTTTGACCCATTTTTGAGTCCCAATCCCAACTGGGACCTTCCCAACAGCTATCGATACATATCGATACTAAGCTCCCAACCAGGGAAGATGAGCAAGCAGTATCGATGGTCATGCTTGCTCCCTGACCCGGGAGGCTGCTGGACCGACACTGGTTGGTGGTGCAATGTCAATGTGCCCATCTTGAAAAATGATGGACTTCTTCAATGGGTTTCGGATGACATCCCATATATGAAATGGAAAATAATCCATTCATGTTCGAAACCACCAAGCAGTACACATTCTTGTGACTCTCATGGAGGAACACTCCGATCAGGGATCACATGTTGGGTGACCACTCTCATGCCATCGATGCGATCTGTGCTATGATCATCCCATGTCATGACAATCATGGGAATCACCAGCGAACTGGGATGGTCTATTCTCAAACACAACCAGTCGGGTGGTCTGTATTTGAAACCACGAAAAAAAAAGGTGGCACATACCCTTCACATCGGTCAATTGGTGTAGTTTTCAGAGAAAATCAATAGCAAATCAAGGGACTGTTTCCTCAGTGCAATTAGCAAGTTGACGTATCCCCCATCGATAAACCCATGTATGTTTCCCCAACTTCCAGGGGATCACAGATTGGGCCGGCAACTGACTCAACCCATCTCCACGGCGAGAAGATCCCTAAAAAAAACGAACTTCCAGATCAGTGCCTTCAAGTTATGGTTAAATTCCTAACAAATGGTTGGAGAATTATATAGAATTATCCATTTAATAAAATAGAAACCATTCAAGTTTATGTTAAACCATGTACCGATATGGAGGTTTCCCAGAATGGAGGTACCACCAAAACCATTGGTTTTAATACTAAAATGATGTAATTTTGGATGATCTATACCCATGATGTATTCATATTCCCTCAAATCTCATCTGGTTTAACCCAATGGTGAAATCCATCCTGGAGTTGTTTTTTTCCGGTCCCCCAATGAAAAATGTCGATATTATATTTATCCATTTAAACAACAATGTTAGATCTCTTTAAAAAAAAGAACAGACAGTGTCTGAAACTGGTGGATCTTCATCCCATCAACACTGGTTGGTGGTATACCTACCCGTCTGAAAAATGATGGAGTTCGTCAGTTGGGGCCCGATGACATTCCCAACTGAATGGAAAGTCATAATCCAGCCATGTTCCAGTCACCACCAACCAAATATCTCATTAACCAGTATCAACCATTATTAACCACTATTAACCATCATTAACCATAATCATTCATGTTCCAGTCACCACCAACCAGCTATAGATAATGGAAAATCACAATTTTCAATGGGTAAATCCACTATAAATGGCCATGTTCCAGTCACCACCAACCAGCAGTAGTTCCATATACAACTGGGTTATACTGATATAACCACTATTATCCCATATATGATGGAAAAATAACATGTTCCAGTCACCACCAACCAGAACAGATTTGGCAGTGTGTCAAAACCAATAGTACCCCTTCTGTTCACATCAAAATAGCTGGGATTTATGGATGTGAATAACCCACTAAAAATGTATCTATAGGTATTGACCCATACCCATTTGGGAAATGGAAAATCCACTATAAATGGCCATGTTATCCATGTTCCAGTCACCACCAACCAGAACAGATCCCGGCGCCTTCAAGTTCATGGAATACGAGAAGCGGTTGGACGTGATGGCATTGGCCGCTGCCGCCGCGCCATGAGCTCCAGAAAGGTCCAACATGCCCGCAGCACTCATGCCTCGGCGCTACCCGGCTATCAACCACTGCCCTTTTAACGGAAGATGGCTGGAAAATTGGAAAATCCCATAAAAAATCGAGGTTTATAAGTGCTTTATAGCTCAGAAAATCATCAAATGCTGTTCCATTGTCATGTTTGATGGAGGTTAAACTTGTTTGAAATTGGTGAACTTGGTGGACTGAAACGGTGGTACGAAACTTGGAACTTCCTGCGTTCCAAACGTCTCCATAGTATCCCATCCTATGAAATATTTGTGGGTTGATAGGAATACCTGTTCTGGCGGTTTTTCAACAATCCGGGATAATGACAACAGGGATACCTATCAACAAATCACAACAATCCAACTAGAACATTAACAATAACCACCAATAAACACCAATAAACACGTAGTATTTATACTAGGTTATGTTGTGATGTGTATATATATATGTATAGGTTTATACTATGTTATGTTGTTATCATAGAATAACCAATCACCAGAAGGTTTTTTTTCGTTCGTGCCAGAGGTGGGACCTATGGATTCTCAAGAGAAATGGGGATTTCAGTAGAAATTTTGGATTCAACCAGTCTGGATTTAACCAGCAAAAGTTTGGACCAGTCGCCAGCAGAAATCGTTTTTTAAGCCGCAACAAATCGGGACTTAACCTGGAAAATTTGGTGGTCAAAATGTCCAGCATTTTTTTTTCGCCAAAACATGGACTATGTTTTACACCAGAGGAGTAACATCTTGTGGAATATCAACTGCAAAAGAATGAGCAATTCACCATGATACACCAAAAATTGTGTGAAAGACCCATATATAGAATATGTTCATATATATATAGCATATATATATAGATATATACATCATATATATATATATATACATCATATATACATATATATATATATATATCACATATATATACATACGACTGAGCACCTTTCTGTTCCATCAGTTTGACTTCGCCATACTTTGCCATTGAGGAAACTGGATGTCGTTTTTGGAGCTTTGGGGTCCCAAAAACCACACCCTGATTTAGCCTTTCTGGCTCCACCCACTCATTCTAGCAATTCTTGAAGAAAGATCCTTCTCTGGAAGAAATACCCTTCAAGTTTCAACCTCCATCAAAATCAGACTTCTCAACATCTTTTTTTCCGGAACATCCAGCCTCCCTCCCGCAAAATAAAATCCCAGTGGCACATCCAATCGTCCTTATCGATCCCAACAAAGTGGCCGATATGCTGTGCTTCTCGTTGCAAGCTCCTGTGGTTACCCTCCGGTAGACTAACAGAACTATTGAAAATTGCCCATTTATAGTTGATTCACCCAATAAACATTGTGATTTTCCATGGTTATGTTAGTTTACCAAAGGGCAGCACTTGTACCCATTGGGCCTAACATCGTGAGCATATGAACTCGGTAACGAAGGGGCCGGTGAATGTCACATCTGTTGTGGATGTTACATGATTTTCACCTGGGTTTAAATTGTGGATATTAAATTATCCCAATTTTGTGAATGTTTAAACAAAATCACTTCAGACCGACTCAGACCTGTGGATCAGCAGCCGGCACGTGATGGAAAAATGCAGGTCTGTGTCTGTGAACATGAGGGATTTATGACCAACGATGATTGAAACTATGGGCTTCGATGGAAATAGAAGTGAGAAGAACAACAATTGCTAAGACTACCTCTGGTAAACGTTTACATAACTATGGAAAATTACCATTTTCAATGGGTAAATCCACTATAAATCACAATGTTCAATAGCAAACTGTTAAATTACCAAAGACTAAGACCCAGGAAGTTGCTATCACACCTGGAAAACGTGGGATTCAACCAAAGGAGAGGCAAATTCCCATGGGAAATCCATGGAGAAAAAACCAGCACGAGGCGTGGTGAGCATCCCGCTGCCAGCTGCCAAGGATTTGATAATTGGATAACTGGTTGGTGGCTTTTCGCCCTACCCATCTGAAAACTCTTGGTCAATTGGGATGATGACATTCCCAACTGAATGGAAAGTCATGTTCAAGCCATGTTCCAGTCACCACCAACCAGAAGTGGCGAAGTGGCAGTGTTTTTGATTTACTCCAAAACCGCTGATAAGAATTGATGATCATTGACATGGAGAATCACTGATTGCAAGAGGGTTTAAAATTCATTTTTCATAATCATTGAGAACAGTTGATCATCATTGACATTCAGAAGTGCAATTGGATAACAATTCATAACAATTGGATAACAATTCATTGATTCATGAAAATATCCATTGGAGAAGTCTTTGGTTTTGTCAATGGGGGAATCAACTGCAACATGAATCGAAGCTGATGGGAATTAGCCATGGGAATTAGGCGTCTAATTGGAGCGTTGGACCATTGGTTAATCATTGGATATGATGGAAAAGGGTTCCTTCATTTCTGATAATTCATCTCAATGATATTAATGGTAAACATTCAAAGGATTTCAAAGGTCTAGGTTGACTAATGATGGCTAATCACTGGTGAATCAGCGGATAACTTAGATTTTCCAATGATTCATGGGTTGACTAATCACTGGTTGGTGGTTGAGCCTACCCCCCTGAAAAATGATGGAGTTCGTCAGTTGGGAATATGATTCCCTATATATGGAAAAATGAAATTTATGTTCCAAACCACCAACCAGATGAAAACTAGTTCAGTAAATCTACCATAAACCATAGAGAATTCCCTGTTAATCAATGTTTTTATCAATCTACTACCAATCGACCAGATCATCGTTAATCAATGTTAATCATAGCTATTTCCTGTGACTTCCCCCAGAGGTCCTCTTGTCATAACCACCTTCCAGGAGAGCCATGTAGGACACCTCCATGACCTGCGGGCGCTCAACATGAAATAGAGCCTGTTTCTGTCGTCTCCAGACCTTCCAAAAATCCTCTGGTTTGTGATTGGTCAACTACCCCTCTGAAAAATGATGGAGTGAAAGTCAGTTGGGGCCCGATGACATTCCCAACTGAATGGAAAGTCATAATCCAGCCATGTTCCAAACCACCAACCAGTGGTGATTTCCCCAAGTGTGTATAATTATCTTTCTCCCAGGGCATCCCAACCATTTCTGGCTCAAGCCGATCCTCACCTGGCGCTGACAGGGATCCATTCCCTTGGCTTCCATGGGAGAAATCTCGAAGAACTTGCCTGAGTTCTCAAGCGGGCTGGCAGAGATCCAAGGCTGCTATATTTTTTGGATAACCAAGCCTGGTAAATTAACAAAGACCCTGAAAATCACCCATTTGTAGTGGAAACTCATCTTCCAACCCCTATCTGGCAGGGTCTATGTTAATTTACTAGAGGATAACCAAGCCTGGAGTGACCAAAAATTGGGGAGGGTAATTTTTATCTATCCAGATACATGGAGCATAACCCGCCCCATATAACTATGGTTTCCAACTTTCCAGCTATGGGATTTATAGCTACAGTAAATATATATGGGGTCCCTACAACTGTTGTGCACTATAACTCACTTATTAGGGGAACCGCACCCCCAGTATGACCCTAAGGCAATTGGAGCACCAATAGACCCACAAAATTCATGTCACCATGCAAATAAAGCGCACCAGGCTTTAGACAGCCTAAGGAAAATCAAGCTCTTTTGTGCATGTTGTCACGAAAGAACATCGCAGTCAGACAGACTCTTTCTTTCTGGATAATTTCCTCCTCGATCCCTGGATTCTTTGGAAAAAATCAGCACGATTTCTCCTCATTTGAAGCGTTTTTTTATGTCCGGACCCAAAACAAATAAATAAATAAATAAACAAATAAATAAATATGTCTATATTATTATATATATATCATCCACGCTACTAGAGGAAAGGACTCTTCATGATGATTGCGTCCTCCGTTTTGTTGGATACATTCTCATTCAGCGGTTTGTTTTATCACTAGCCATCATGAGTCAAACCTGGTGACCCACCAAGTACCTCGAAAAGTTGGCTAATACACATACTGATTGGTGGTTTTAACCATCTTGAAAAATATGAAAGTCAGTTGGGAAGGATTATCCCATATATGGAAAAGCAAGAAATGCTTGAAACCACCAACCAGTTAGCATTTTTTAGCCAATTTCTATGGGTACAACTGGCAAGGATCTAGGACCTATCGGAACATTCACCATCTATCCCCCGTTGCTTTCCCCAGCCCCCGTTGCTACCGGCATCAGCCAGGCTGCAATCAAAGAGATCCACTCCTTCGATGCCAAAGCATCCGTGGCGCGTGTAGCTTCCACCGAAGGAGCTCTCGGGGTCGAAGTAAGGACCGTGGTCCCAACCTGCAGCTATGATTCTAGTGGTTATGGTAACAAGTTTATCATAGCTGGATTGTATAATATATATATATATATAATTATATATATATATGAATATCTGCCTCCAAAATCAAAGTTATCTGATAGTCAAGATATAGTCATAGAATGTCATAGGTTGATCTATTTGTTCAGGGCCTGGATGCCCCGTTCCGTGTTCCAGCAAGGCTATTGGTAATCCAAATCCCCCGTTCATGTCAAATATCCATCAGAAACCATGGTGGATGCCATGGATGAAAATCACATATTTGGGACCACACATTGTTTGGGTGTGCAATATGAACGGGGTGAATGGAATTACCATAAGTTGTGATGAATTTCCGATTTCAGTCAAGTCAACTACCACTTTCTGTGCCATAAGCCACTGGGATGATCATGGTTCGAATCCATCTTGCAGAGTTTAACACCAATCATTTGTGGAATTTTCTCAAGGCAATTATATTCAAAAAAAACAACTGCTATCAGGATCTATCAAGTCAATTTGTCCACTATCCATCAACTTCTAACCTTCACAGATTTATATAGTTTTAGAAACCATTAAAAAAATACATTCAATTGGAATATCTTCACATGTCTATAGTTTTAGAACCCATTCAATGATATTCAATTGGGATATCTCAATCTTCACATTTCTACCTTACATTTCTACTTTAGAAACCAGAAAAAAAAACATGGATGTGTCATGATACCCTCTGGTAAACTAACCTAACTATGGAAAATCACAATTTTTAATGGGTAAATCAACTATAAATGGCTATCTTCAATAGCAAACTGTTAGTTTACCAGAGGGTATTTCCGAGTTTAGAAACCATTTAAACCAGGGATATCTCCCTGGTGCCACCCTGGGCGAAAAAACGCGTACCCAGCCACGACTCACGGGAATCTCCGTAAGGCCGTCGGTGGAGGCTTTGGCCGCAGCCTGCCAGAACCTTGGCGTGGAACGTTTGGAAGAGATGATGATCCATCAATGATTATAATTAGTATATCATGGGTCATTAAATGTCCCCACTGTTCCAGTTTCCAGTTTTTTTTAAGACTTTTCAATTATCCATCTGGTTATGACTAACATAGCCATGGAAAATCACAATTTCTAATAGGTAAACAATCTATTTCTATGGGCTATTTTCCATGGCTATGTTAAATAACCAGAGGGTATATGGATAATATATGGATCATGATAATGATATGATCATAAACATCATTAATGATAACAATGGATCATATATATGAAAATGATAGTGGTACATTAATATGATAATATATGACATTAATGATAATATATGGTAATACATGGGTGCATTAATGATATTAATGTGGATCATTCATGATATTAAGCATGATATTGTAATATATGATATTTAATGATACATTAATGATAGTATATAATGATATGTCCAATGATTATGATAATGATATGCCATTAATGATACTATATGATAATACATTAATGATGTTTAATATATTAGATGTTAATGATAATGTATGATTAATGTATGGATATTGGATTTTTCCATTAAATAATGATGTCTAAGATATCATATATAATTATGATCCGCATGAATTATGATCCATTAATCATAATGTATGATTAATGTATGACCATACCCAAATGGGTTTTGCACAGTGACAATGACAATGATGATCAATTATCGATAAATTCCTCATGAATGACATGTATAGCTGATCATCATAATGATATATAATTAATTTATATATATATATATAATGATCCACAATGATGATTCATGTATGATATCTCATGACATAATTAACTATTTGTGATTAACTGTGTTTAATGTTGCTCAATGATATATAGAGTTCATTGAATTGATACTGAGTGTAATCTCTGAATATATTATAGTATATACCATTATAATTCAAAAAATATATATATAATAAATATATCACATCAAAAGTATACGAAATATTTCATAGTATGTCCCATTATAATACTGTACATTAATAATCATTAACATGTAACTCATAATCTATCCCATTATAGTTCTAACATATTCTAACTACAAATTATAAACGATATGATGAATGACATTTATTGTAAGTTAAATGATGAGTTATGTCTTGTATATATATAGTTAGAAATGATAGTTCAGTAGTTCATATAGTCTAGGCATTATATTCGTCTATGAAGTATAGCGTTGATAATAGAAGTCTATGAATTCTATGAATTCCTGGATATAGTATATAGTAGTAGGATTATAGGATTAGATAGATAGATATATATATATATATATATGTGAATATTGCTAGTGACAGTTTTAGTTTACACTATAGACTATATCATATGTATACATATATACATATATATATATATATATCATTGTACATATTGTATATCTATATATTATTGACTGGCAGACAAAATTACTTACTACCCACTTTCTGTACATGGCCAAAGTGGGTGGTCCCCACTACCTGTTGTCTTTGTTGTCTTCGGCTAATTCCGTCGATTAACTCATATATATATATCATGGGCAACCAAAAAAAATAGTGGTTGCCATTGTTTTTTTTTCATACCGTAGATACATGTTTCAAACACGTATGTTCAGCAATGGTAATATGATGTAATATGATGTGATATAAGATATCCATGAGAATTCACCCAAAAATAGGATGGCATGGATTGATACTTTCATGTTCTAATGGCAAATGGCTATGGTGTCATGGGGATTGTTTGGCTTTGTGTTATTCAAAACAAAGGTTTTTAGTGGGAAAGTGGGCAAGTGTTTTTCTATGGTTTGCTGGTATTTTCCATATTAGCCATGAATAAACCCTGGGCGTCCACATTAATATGTATGAGTAAGTTTATGGGCAAATGTTATGATAAATTAATTGACAGGGTTCCATAAAGAACCAACTAACCATGGCAGTTAAGGAACATTATGAAACGCGTACAGTAGTTTACTCTGGGTTTGTTGAGTTATTGGGTGTACGTTAACTTACAATGTTGATTAGTTCATTTACGCGGCTAACATATGGTTGAAATATTCTTGGGGATGACAGAGTAACAACCCATCTGTTTTGTTGTGCGATGTGAAGGATTTATGTGCTGCAAGGGATTTGTGGGAAAAAAAAATATCTATATATATATATGGGGGTTGTCCAAAATACTTTTTCCCGGACAGCCCTCAATCGCTCAGCCAATCGCGTAGCAACCGCGGTACCACAGTGAGCAATCGCGGAAGGGTTTTGTTCTTCGTTGA
>Ga0126342_10021696_pt1 | contig 10678 bp, 11 predicted proteins | sample Cyp1metagenome_FD_92528 | JGI IMG/M metagenome (GOLD analysis project Ga0126342, IMG submission 92528) | Coral microbial communities from Lord Howe Island, Old Settlement Bay, Australia - Cyphastrea 1 metagenome | ecosystem: Host-associated > Invertebrates > Cnidaria > Coral ... | reverse complement strand
TTGTGGGTTGTGGGTTGTGGGTTGTGGGTTGTGGGTTGTGGGTTGTGGGTTGTGGGTTGTGGGTTGTGGGTTGTGGGTTGTGGGTTGTGGGTTGTGGGTTGTGGGTTGTGGGTTGTTGGTTGTTGGTTGCTGGTTGCTGGTTGCTGGTTGCTGGTTGCTGGTTGCTGGTTGCTGGTTGCTGGTTGTTTGTTGTTTGTTGTTTGTTGTTGTTGCTGTTGCTGTTGCTGTTGCTGTTGCTGTTGGTGTTGTTGTTGTTGTTGTTGTTGTTGTTGTTGTTGTTGTTGGTGTTCTAGTTGTTGTGGTTGTGGTTGTTGTTGTTCTTCTTCTTCTTCTTGCTCTTGTGTCTTGTAGTTGTAGTTGTTGTAGTTGCAGTGTTGGTGTTGTTAGTGCTGACTTTTTGACATCTGAACGTCCAAAAGTGGTCTGAGACAAGTGGTCCAAGAGCGTCAGTTTTTAGACTTGGAAATGTGCTTCGTGCCACTGGCATGCACTTGTTCGGCATCTGAACGTCCAAAAGCCGAGAGCGTCAGCTTTGACTTCGGCATGTGCTTCGTGCCACTGGCGTGCACTTTTGGAACAGCTCTTCTTCCAAAAGTGGTCCGACACTGCGGTGTTTTTGGCATATTGACTTGGAAATGTGCTTCGCGCCACAACGGCGTGCGATTTTTCATCTCTCATCTCCCCAGATGGCTCCGCACCCGCCGCTTTCGGGAGCCTACTTTTTCGACCGTCCAGAGCCACAAAACATGTGGAAAAGTACAGTGTTCGCGACTTTTCCACCTTTTCGCGCACCTGGATCTTCTCTCTTCTCTAATCTTTCTTCTGCCTTTCTTTTCTCTGACTCTTCTGGTTTGACTTCCAAACTTCTTTCGATGGGACAGTGAAGACTGACCCCAGAGTATCATCTGAGTGTTTTTCATCCAACATAGGCTTGGGAACCAAGTGGTTTTGGCTTTTGTGCAATGAGAGCAAGTTGGTCCTAGAGTAGATGGACAAAAAAAATCAAACCCCACAGATGCCTACCAAGTAAAATTTCCCCGGTCCCAAATTTCAATGTCGCACAAATCTCCAGACAGCTTCCTTTGTGTTCAGGGTTTATTTTTTGTCCACCGGCCCCAAGCGCGCAGCCCAAAGGCAACGTTGAAATTTGGGGATGCGGGGGCGGCAACAACACAGCAGGGTTTGATTTCATCGTCCATCTACGGTACAGCACGGAAACTATGGATCACCTTACTTGCCCTTTCCAAACAGCCAGGGTGAGAGAGGTCCGGTGAAGTTGGATTGCATCTACGAACGGGTGGTGAATTCAGGTCAAACAAAATCCAATCAAAAAAGAGAGTTTACCTGCTATGCATAGTTTCAGTTCCAACATGGTGCAATCCTACTAAGTAATCACATAACTTTGTCTGAAAATAGGGTACCCTAAAATCTCATGCTTCAGAACAAAGCTTACAGATTGGGGGTAAATACCAGCCATTCGTAGACAAAACCAGTTTCCACAGTCCAGGCGACCCGAACCAAAGAGTTGCGATTTCAAAGCAGCTAAAGCTTTTCGCAGGCGAAGATTCTGTTGCTCCTTGTGGAGGAGGCTGGAGCAATTAGGATTTTTGAATCTCAGTGCGTCCATATTTAAGACAAAAAAGATCGGCATTTTAGGGATACAAGTTATAAGAGATGTAACCCACCATAGTGAACCATCAACAACAATTTTCGAACTATTCTCGAATCCGTTCCTTGGTTCCTAATGTACATTGGTGATGCAGCTGGACAGCGTCTGGGCGGCCCGTGCGAGATTCCTTTGTCGAGCAAGATATTCCTGCGTCATCGTGGTCGGTGAAACCTTCCACCATGCGGATCTTCAAAATTCTTTCTTCTGGTCATCAATAAATCAACAATGCAATCCAGGGCATCGTAGCATTTCCAACTTTAACTTTTTTTTTGGTAGATTTGTTACAAATCCTACTGCGCAATACCAACATGATCAACTGAATGACCTGGTGGAAATCCATCCCATGTATTGTTTTCCCCGATGCTGCAAAGGGCCCTTGCAGTTGAAACTGATCAAAGCAACCTTAGATGATAGATGGATTTCAGTGTCGGAAAGCACGCAATTTAATCAAACATGTGCAAAATTTCTATAACTCATTCAAAACGTCGTGCGGTTTGAAAATTGCAAATGTGTTGGCATCGAACAAGATTGTCCCAGTGAAATCTCCAGCCACAAAATCTGCGAAAACATGGGTTCAAAACATGATAGTTTGAATCCAAAGGTATCCGAAAAACACCAGAGAACAAACCAACACCATTCATACTTTTCTATTTGTTTCACCATTAGCATCAGTACATGCGTCATGGCACTTTGCCAAACTAATAACAACCCACTGTCCCATCCAGCACAAATCCAGTCCTCAACCTGCACTTCACTTCGTTCTTCGGCTTTCCGAAGCCTCAGGCAATGCATCTTTCAAAAATCAACAATAACCCCGAAAAAAATATCGCATTTTTTTTCGCTTGGGACTGGACAAACCCAAGGGGCAGCAAAGTGGTGACATCAGCGTCAGTAACCATAGAAACTTGCTGCAGAAAGCAGCGTTCATCAACCAGAATCAGGTACAGCTTTCAAAAAACAAACGAATGCTGCACAAAAATTCAGTGCCAGCTTGAATCTGTGCATCATGTCTGTGCCCTTTTGGCAGCTACCCAAGCAGTTTGTAATTTCGAGGGTCGGGTTTCAAAAAACGCTGCCCTTGCAAATCACTAGGGTTTTAAACACCTTTCATCCCAACACACAGTGACGGCAATTTTTACAATCGCCGCTGCCAAGTCACGAAGATTGTATCCGCCGTGTGGTTTTCCAATGGCCAGATGAAGAAGCCTGGGCCGTTGTGGTGTGCAAAACGCGTTTGTGCCAGGGTGGGTTCGAATTTTTGCTGGCCAGCCAAGTCCTTCCATGTAGGGGGTTGCCTTGTCCCAAGCAAGTCCTCTGAAGAGAATAAGCTAGAGCTCAAAGCATGCTGCGCTCCTGCAATTGCCGATTCTGCTCCCGCAGCTCAGCCAACTCTGACCTCAGCTGCCATTGGTGGCCTCAACTCTGATCCCCTGTCGGTCACGTCATTCCTTCCCAGCACAGCCCAGCGGCTCCAAAGATGGCCGTTCGGCATCATGCTGCGCCTGGCCAGGAAGCTGTTGCGGCGTGGGGCAGTGGCTGCTACCGCACGATCATTGCACGGAGCCGGCTGTTGGAAGACGCTGCAAGCATTGGGGGAAAACATATGGCGACCTCTCATATCTTTCAAGGATCCCTGTGGCAGATGGCTGCAACTGGTACTTCCGCAAGTTGAACCAGAGCATGCTATGATTGTCTTTGCCAAGCAGTCTTCACAACTTGACGTGCAGGACCAAGTTGACCGCTGATTTGATCCTGTTTGATTCGAATGTTACAAAACCGATATATGTTGACCTGTTCGGGAAGCCAAGAAGATCGGATATGGAGTGCAGAAGATTGAAGCTTTACTTCCAAACAACAACTACCTCAAGGGGTATAACCATTCTTAACATACTGAAGGATCATGAAGTCATGCATCGGCGGGGAGGTTGAAATGGAAGCTTCCAAAAGCGCATCCCAAATTGCTGGCCAATGAAGACAATCCAAAAAAATCAATACCTGGTTGTATCTGCAAAATTGAAGTTGATGGTTTTGTCCAAGCTGGTGTTGTCGTAGAACAACAAAGGGCAGCAAGACTGATCAAAAGCAATGTCTTTGCATTCCTTGGAAAGCCTGGAAGACTCTTCGCTGGCTAATTCTGGTCTTGTTTCGCTCCTCACAAGCTCAACAAGTTGGTAGGCTTTAGGGATCTTCACTTTTGGGGTATGCCTGGCTCTGTGCCGGATATTACCTTGCAAACACCATCAGACAAGCAAATCAACTCAGCTTTGCAACTCAGTGGCAAAAAAGGTTCCAGGTTACAAGATGGAAGCCCAAACATTGCTAACAAGCACTATTGGGAATATCAGATCGTTTTTTCCCCTTTTGAGCTGAACAAGGAATCGTTCTATGATTCAGAAGGTTGGATAAAACCACGCAGAGACATCAAGCAGTTCCAAGCGTGGCAAATTACGGCAAATGCGATCGGGCATCAAACACAGATCTGGCCACTGTTTTCTCGATCATCCCTTCCACACGGGGGCAAGCATGGAATCCCTCCCAAAAGAAGGGACATGAACCCTGAAACTGCAAGATCAAAAACATGACCCAAAAGAATCCACCCATACTATAGACCTCGTCCGTTCAAGTCCGAAAAACAATTCCCTCCTCCTCCCCATCATCAGCATCATCAACATAATCATCGTCAGTATTGCAAGTCTAACAATAACCATCGTCGTCATCAGCGCACATGATGGAAAGTCCACAATTTGATCTGAATCATGATCGGCATCGGCTACAGGCATGAGATCCATATGTTCATGGTGCTGGTGGCACTGCCAACACGCCTTCAGGTCATTGCACGTTGCTCTGAGCTTGTCCCTCGGGTGTCGGTAAGGTGCGCAGAGACAAGGAAGGGAATGACCATGGTCATGCTGGTGAAAAGGATGATACGGTTATCGGATATCGTCCTGGTTGTGATGTTGGTGATGTTAGTGATGATGATGATGATTATGATGATGATGATGAGGATGATGGTGATGATGATGATGAGGATGATGGTGATGATGATGATGTCGCTTGGTGATGACAAACATGTTCAACGACAGCGCCAATGTTATTTACAATTTGCTGATGCTGAGATCCAGTAACACTCTTTCGCTCAACGTTTTGAGACAAACACCATCGAGACATAAAAAAGGACCTGGGATGACAACATATCAAGCATACACACCGCATTGGATTCAACAAGATTCCTCGTGTCCCTTGGTCATCCTTTGGCCCTTGATTCCTTGATTGGGGTATCCAACCCATCTTAAAGGTCTTAAAGGACCCCAGTCAAAACCCCACTATTCTCACTTTTTCACACTTGGTCCGATTAGATACCCTAACGGTCTATCATCATTTTTCTCCATTGAAATTGCCATGAATTCCATGAACCATGGGATATATCTTGCCCCACTTGCCCCACTTGCCCCACGCCGATGCGAGAAAGCGGGCCAGGCCGAGCCACAACTCCTCGGCGGCACGCTCCAAGCGGCGCTTCTTGGCGTCCAAGGCCTGGGTTGGGATGGGGTGTTAAGGCTGTTAAGGCCTGGCCATGAGATTTTAAACCATGGGATGGAATTGGGCCAAGCATCGGGCATATGCCAAAAAAGTGAACCTACAACGGTAGCTAGATTGTACCATGATTTGACAACAATATTTGTAGAACCCAATGAACATAAATCACGGATAATTACGGTATGTATCAGTGGGTATCAAAGGAATTGGTAGTTGGTTGGTTTGGTATGGTTTAATCAGCAGTCTTAGATACCTTGGCGTCTGAAAAAATGGGCTTCCCCACCTGCCGGAGACGGGTGACCTGTAGCTGTGCCTGGCCAACTTGGAACCAACAAAAAACACAGCTGATTTGACCAACACTAGAACTGGGAAGGCCAGGAAGGCCATGGCGTCATGGGTGAAACATGGTGAAACCAATGGTGAAAGCAAAAAATATAGGGCTTCAGTGGAATCTACCGATACCTCATTAGCAAGAAACCTCTGCACCCACGGATGCCATTGCAGTCTTAGCTCGCTGCGTGTTTTGTCCCGACTTTGGAGGTTCAAAATGGTGCGGGTTGAAAACAAGACCAAGTTCAAAGAGGCAATGAGCAATGTACAATCGTAGGAATGGATACTCCACCTTTGCTAGCCACTACAAAAGTAGGCTCCTTTTTGTGGCGTTTAGCTATCCTAGTTGTATCCTTCACAACGAACTTTGGGACCATTTTGCTGGCTGACATCCTTTCAGCGATGGCTAACCCAACCCCACTGTTGTTTAAATTGCAATTTCAAGCATCGAGAGTGATCCATAGCACAACCAATCAACCCAAATTTCTAGGTGATTTCTGTTTCTTGAAGGATTAAATCTCAATATCGGCTCCTTGCTTGTGAAATCTTTCATTTTTGCGATTTAAAGGTCGCATTTCTCTTGACTTGTATCAACCAAGTGCACCTGAAATCTATGGGTTCAACCGCAGCTTGAAATCCCAAGATCTCGCCTCTTCTTCTCGAGCCTGACAGGAAAATTTGGAGATTCAAGCAATAGATTACGAATTCTGCGAGTAAAGTATCTATGTATGGGGTGACTGAATTTGGGCCCATACCCATATGATGAAGCAGGGATGGTTGTATACTTCCTGTTCTGGGGATGTCTTCATCTTAGGATTCTGGTTTGATGATCAAAATTAACAAGGCAGCCATACATCCCAAATGACAAATTATTGTACTCGGTGGTTCCCACCCATCCCAGAAATATCCACCTTAAAAATAAAACAATACCCTCTGGGAATCAAACATGGCCAGCTGGAAAATCACCCATTTTGTAGCAATTTTCCCATTAAAAGTGCACATTGATGCTGGATTTGCCATTTGTGATCCTGGGCCCAGTAAACCGGGCCTTCACTGAAGCGCCTTGGTTGGGCATGAAACATGGGTTTCACCAGCCGAAACGGGGCTCTTTCAGCCCTAAAAATTGGGGATTTCGCAACTTCAGAATGGAGCCATATGGGTACCACAAGACATGACACAATGGGGAACATGATTTTCCCATGAGATGGCATGGTCTTTTTCCACGTTTCACGATCCACAAAACTGTCGTCTTTTTCGGGACCCAATGACTTGAGCGCACGGATCTGATGGACAACAACATGTATGCCCCACGCATGGCACAAGCCTTTTGCTATCTGCTGGTCTGCGCCAGAAGCTGTTCTCTTGCACTGCAACCTAAAAGTCCTATCCCACTGTTCAGGGCGATAAACAACACTGGAGGCATCCAAAAAATAGAATCAGGATAAGAAAAACATATCTAGTATGTATGCATATATCCAGCTGGAACCTCTAACTTTGTGTCATATTTTTGCAGCATATTGGGCCGAATCCTATCATTTGCGTGATATTTGCAGCATTTTGGAGCTAAAGCCTATCATTTTGTATTGTATTTGCAGCATGTCGGGTGATGACTGTGATGATCATGCGATGAAGATGAGCGACTAGCCGAGCCCTATCACAAAGCACTCTTAGGCCCTGAAAAGTCTTTTCAGCCCCCCAAAGCCCCTAAAGCCCCTGACTCATTACATTAAAAAAGGGGCAAAAAGAAATTGTTGCCCGTAAGGATAATTTTCACGTTTTTAAGCACCCTGAAGACCCTGACCCAAAGCCCCTGGTGCGATATATGACCAAACATAGGGTAGAATCTGAGGGATCCTTGCACCCTGTTTGTTTGGAGAATCGTGGGCAATTCAAGTCGAGAATTTGAAGGTTCCTGTAGTGCTACCTTTTGGATTCTTATAAAGCACTCAGGCTGTATTATCTATATCTATATCTATCACATAGACACGTTAATATACACATGACACATGTGTATATCTGCCAGTGCCTCGGAGGAACCAGGGGAGAGGACTTTTTTGATGCCTTAAAAATTTTTGACCAACATGCCTTCGAGCATCAGCGACAGCATGTTGGACATGTCATTGAAATATGTGGAGCGCTTCCATGAACGTCCATTACATTGCAGCAGCATCAGGAAACTGCAGCGATGGCTTGCTCACACAGCCAAAGGGGTACCATAGATCTGTTGAAAGATGGATGATAAATTTCCCGCTCCAAAATCCTGAGCCTTTGTAGCTGGCTGGACAGAGCTGGACAAAATCTCCAGCAAGATTAGAACATGGTCTGTCTGACCTGAGAATACCTGAGATGTGTAAGTTTGACAACCTCACACAGCAGTGCTAACAATGTGGCTATGAGTCAAAACCCTGGTGCCTAGTGAACCCCAAAATAGCTGGTAAATGGATGTTCATCCCATTAAAAATGTATCTATAGGTATTGACCCATACCCATGTCGCCTACTTCATCTGCATTGCACGGCTTGGCCGGGGCTGCTATCATCTGTGGCTCTTCACGGCGGCACACCGGGCAAGTGGCGTGGGTTCTGAGTCGAAACCCTCTCCCCCACCAGCCAGCGATGCAGTCACCGTGAAACCTGAGCATAAAACAGAAGATCCGGCACTTTTGGATGGCGGCTTCATGTGCAAACAGAGAACACAGGGTAGAGGGAGCATCATCATAGGGAGCATCATCATACCAGAGCCATGATATACCACATCCAAAGTGAGGAGTACCATCATTGGAGGTGGAGCAGATTGAGGAAATTGGCCTGTCATGTGATTTGGATCTTCAAACAGAACCAATGCGCAACATCCAAACTACAATCTCAAATCTGGGATCCAGAAGAAAAGGAGTGGATCAACAATGCTATATATTTCATATTCAATAGACAAAATGCACAGCAAACATTATCTCATTTCAGGCAAAGGACCAATTGATGAATGAAGTCTAGCTTAGGCGAAGGAAGTTTAGAAGTCAAACTTCCGACAATATGGACAGATGAAAAGCAAGCAGGGAAGAGGCAGAGAGAAGAGAAAGATTAGAAGAAAGAAGAGTAGAAGAGAAAGAGTAAGAAGAAACAAGATGCAGATGCGAGAAAAGGTAGGAAAGTCGCGAAACACTATGTTTTTCCAATGATTTGGGGCTCCGGAGGGTCGAAAAGTAGGCTCGCTAAAGCGGCGGGTACGGAGCCAGCTGGCCAGATGAAAGATGAAAAATTGCACGCGGTTGTGGCGCGAAGCACATTTCGAAGTGAACATGTACAAAACACACCAGGTGCGGACCACTTTTGGCAGTTGAGATGTCGAAAAAGTGCATGCCGTTGTGGCGCGAAGCACATTTAGAAGTCAAAATGTACAAAGCACACCACGTTCGGACCACTTTTGGAAGTTCCGATGTGGAAAAAGTGCACGCCGTTGTGGCGCGAAGCACATGTGGAAGTGACAATGTACAAAGCACCATATGTTCGCGGCACTTTTGGACGTTCAGATGTCGTTTCGCTTGGCAGGCGCAAGGGACTGTGCCCTTTGTCAAGAATGAGCAAAACGTGAGGGTTTTGTCGCATTTAGGCGTGGGGCATTTGAAGAGGATCTGCAAAGATGCAGTTTCCGGGGTTTCTTAGTTTTTGATCTTGCAGATAGATAGATAGATAGATAGATAGATGAATAGATAGATAGATAGCTAGCTAGCTAGATAGATAGATAGATAGATAGATAGATAGATAGACAGCTAGATAGATAGATAGATAGATAGGTAGATAGATAGATAGGTAGATAGATAGATTAGATAGATAGATAGATAGATAGATAGATAGATGGATAGATAGATAGATAGATAGGTAGATAGATAGATAGATAGGTAGATAGATAGATAGATTAGATAGATAGATAGATAGATAGATAGATAGATGGATGGATGGATGGATGGATAGATAGATAGATAGATAGATACATAGAAGATAGGTTGGTAGGGGGGTAGATAGTCAGAGAAAGAGAGAGAAAGAGAGGAGACCTCAAGCACCTTTCGGTCCATCAGTGGATTCGCTCTGCCATCCCTGCTTCACAACAACCAATCTCTCCTATAGGTTTCCTATTTTTGAAACTTCCGCCACCGCCTTGTGCGGTACTACTGGTATGAACATCACTTTTTCCCTTCAAAGAACTGCTTCTTCCAACCATCCTCAATTCGAGTTCAAGGAACCTTGGCCTCCCCCAAAGACCCTGTGCATGTCTCGGAAGTGATATCTCCAAGGAACACGTGACCGCAAGTGAGCTTTTTGGCCGACTCCCCACAAGTCATCGTCTCCAAACAAATGATGCAAGTCTCTTCAGAGGTGAGAATGACCTGTCGGATGGACTGATCACCACGGAGGGCCTCCGATATATCCATGAAACCATTTTTTCATATTTTTTCTATCATATCTGGAATGCATATACCATGTTTATACCATGTTCTACCATACCTTTTCTTGACATATTCATGTGTGTTCTGCATCGGCAACGCACCAAAGTGTCGCCAGTTGACCCATGAGCTTGGCAGGGCCTGATGTATCCCTTTTCCGAAGAATCAACGGATTTCTCCATCTATTGGGCCAAAACGGTTTGTGCCAAGCTGCTTCTGGTAGAGCTTCCGCCGTGGCATGTTGCGCCAACTCAAGAATCCTAAGCCGGCCAAGGCCAAAACATGCGGTGGGAAATCCCCATTCTTAAGGATTTTACGGGAAAACCCAGCTGCAAATGAATACTTCTTCTCTAACGGATTCTCTTGCCATGGCAAACCTTGCCAAGTTAAGAGTCACTTGGGGATTGTGGATCCTAAACCCCTTTACCAGTGAACAACCTTCACAAAAATCTCACGCAAACTAGAGTCTGTCTGAAAATGGGATACCCCCAATTTCTGGATCCTTGGGCGGTGATTTAACAACCAAAGTGGGGAGATATTCTACCGATATTATGGGAGGTAACCAACAAATAATCAGGGATTAACTCAACTTGTGCTTACGTGGTGGTTTGGGTTGGTGGTTTGGAAGTCTGGGAATTGATGGTTTTGTAAACTTAGAAAAAACAAAAAATATCAAACCCTGCAAACAATGAAATCGTTGAAAAT
>Ga0126342_10021695_pt1 | contig 10679 bp, 9 predicted proteins | sample Cyp1metagenome_FD_92528 | JGI IMG/M metagenome (GOLD analysis project Ga0126342, IMG submission 92528) | Coral microbial communities from Lord Howe Island, Old Settlement Bay, Australia - Cyphastrea 1 metagenome | ecosystem: Host-associated > Invertebrates > Cnidaria > Coral ... | reverse complement strand
TTTCGACCCTCCGGAGCCCCAAATCATTGGAAAAACACAGTGTTTCGCGACTTTCCTACCTTTTCGCACATCTGCATCTTCTTTCTTCTTACTCTTTCTCTTCTACTCTTCTTTCTTCTAATCTTTCTCTTCTTTCTGCCTCTTCCCTACTCTGCTTTTCATCTGTCCATATTGTCGGAAGTTTGACTTCTAAACTTCCTTCGCTTATGTATATATATATAATATATATATATATATATCGATATGTAAATTATATTGGCATATAATGGTATATAATGGTATGTCAATGGTATATTCAGAAATTCAAGCTATATAACGGAAAAATGAGAATATCATTGTCATGGTGATATAGAATTGGTATACATATGTTATGTTGCGATGAAATGGGCATGTAATGGCGCGAATTTTATACAAATTTGATTGTGAAGATGACGAGAGCCCATCGATTTTTTGGGGATTATTTTCAGACAAACCCACATGGATTCATAACCCTGGTTACAGGGTTTACTGTACATCCCAACTTACGGAGGTTATGTCTATGTATATGGCTCAAACTTGTACCAATGGATTCAATGGATAGACCTCGGTAATCTTTTGCATTGATTCATTGATTTTTATTTTTATTTGAATGAGTGTACTTTTTGCGGATTGCAGTTGCAATATACTTGGTACTAAAATCCATATATCCATTTGGGTATACTGTCATTCGAATCCACCATTATTATTGGGTACGCCCATATTGAGAGCAGCTGGATTCGAACGATCTCTCAGCTCCAGGAGATCCTTCGCCACGGAAACGTGAGGCGGGGAAAGCGCCCTGTTGGGTGATGATTCCAGGGAGTTATACTACTCAATATCATGTTTGTAAAGCAATATATCACCCATAAACGGGGTAAAATTGGGGATGGTCTACTGACTACTGTTGCTTTTCTCACATTTTTGGGGATGATCATAATCCATTCTGCGAAATGACATCAAGTCACGCCTTGAGTTCGCTGTGGCACAGGGTGTTCGCCCCAAGCAGCCTCGGGGATATGCCTTTTCGCCGAAAACCCGAAGGGCATCAGCAGGCGCAGCTTTTCCCACAATGCCGCGCAGTGACAACCCAGGATCAAGAAACCCATCATTGACTACAGTGTACATCCTTTCTAGTACTGTATGTCGTCTTAATACTTTTGGTGGTATATTGATTTGGTGTTGAGATAGGTGCTCAACATTTCATGCCCCCAAGCAGCTGGCAGAATCTGGGTTTGGTTTGACAGTCTTAAGAGGACCTTCTCAAGCAAAGCAGGCAGGGACCGGGTCAATGAGGATTCTCGGTGATTGTGTGCAGGCTGCAAAGGAAAGTTTTACACAACACATAGAATGGCGACATGATACAGTGCTGTTCAATTCTTTCCCCTGAGCAAACCCCATGGCTTGCATCATTGAAATAGCTACGTTGAGTAGGTGCTTCATCTGTATTCGCTTAAGGTTGCCTATCAATCTGCACATTTTTCCTATCAGATAGTGCCCGGCACGCGCCGGGGCGGAAGTTTCGAAAAATTGAAACAACTATATATAGGAAGAAGATGGCCTATAGGAAAGTTTTTGAGATGCAGAAGCAGCGCAGTGTTGAAGTTGTGAGAGAATGAGCCACTGAGCCAATGGTTGTTGAGATCCGGATGAAATGACATGAAAGAATCCATGCACAGCTGACTGGATGAATCAATGAACCAATGAATCGATAAATCAAGAGCCAACGAACGAATCGACGAATCAGTGAATCGATGAAGGAACGAAGCAATGAATCAATGAATCAGACGATGAATCAATCAATCAATGAATCAAGGAATCAGTGAACCAATGAAGCAAAGAAGCAGTGAACCGAAGCAATGAACGAATGAATCAATGAATGAGTGAAGTAGTGAGTCGATGAATGAATGAATCAATGAACAAAAAGACCAATGAATCAATTAAGCAACGAAGCAATGAATCAACGACCCAACGAATCAGTGAATCAATGAAGTAGTGAATCAACGAATCAGTGAACCAATGAATCAAAAAATGAGCCAGTGAACCAACAAATCAAAGAACCAACGAATCAATGAACCAATGAGTCAGCGCATCACTGAATCGGTGCATCAACGAATCAATGAACTAACGAACCAATGAATCAGTGAATCAACGAATCATTGAACTAATGAACCAATGAATCAATGAATCATTGAATCAATGAACCAATGAAACGATGAATCAGTGACTAAACGATTGAACGAATGAATGAATTGAAGGGTGGGTGGATGAGGGAACTACTTTTCTTTGTTGAGCTACTTATTCACTGAGCGACCTCTTCGCTGAGGCACCTCTTTTCTCAGATACGTCTTCTCTGAGCAGCTTATATTGTCTGGGCTGCTTCTGCTTTGAGCAGCCTCCAGCTAATCGTCAAGAACTACCTGCAAAGACCTGCATATTATTGGGCAGTTACCAGCAGCCTCCCGTGCAGAATGTATACAGAACCATGACAAAACTGCGCAGACAACATGGAATACTTGGCCATTGCACCGCCTTTAAGCGTACGTCTATGCATAGAAGAGAAGACGAAACAAACAATCATGCCTCCACACAGGAATGCGTCGATGCTGGCCGACATTGATGATAATAGATAGACCAAATGACGCACAAGTAGGTCCTACCTGCTTAACACAGATTGCTTGTGCAGATAGGTTGATCATCGATGGCCTGATATTGCCAGGGACCAAAGCTTGAGAGCAGCATATAAGCTATATATGGCAATGATCTACCAATCAGGATTGAAACATCTCTTATTGCAGGAAGATCGATGGATGCATAAAAAGAAAATAAATAAGTACATATGTATATATATATATATATAATTTTAGACGCAATCCGATAACCGATTAAACCCGGGAATCCCAGTCAAAATTCGCAGGAGGCGAGGGCTGGTGTCAGGAGGGAGAAGCAGCGGGTCAGGTTCCTTTGGAGCCTCCTGCAGAAGGCCCGGCCCCGGGTCATCCGGTGGTCGGTGCACTCGCACCGCAGGGAGGTGCGCCGCTTCGTAGCCTTCCTTGAGAACCTGCAAGGCCGGGGGTTGTGCAAGTTCAAGACTCATTGTTCGAGATCTATTTGGGAAGGTAACTCAAGACTATTTAAAAGCCCATGCTTTACATCTTGGACGAAAAATCAAATGCACAATGATAGTGCCCATTCCATTTCGCTATATTGCGACATTCCCATGTCCCGTCCCCTGGCCTCTGGCACATGGTTGCCCTTCAGGTAGCACTGGAACAGCGACGAGAGGAGGGCTTTGGGAACCGGTGTGGGGTATGTATATGTGTGCAGCACTGAAACAAATACGTATATATATATATACATATACATATATATATATAATGTATCAATAGATACACTAAGACCTTAAGAGGTATAAGCAGATCTGACTCTAGCAGCCCATGAATTAGAATTCCATAATTACTTCGAAGACTACCCCGCGGCAACATGATGGCACGACACCGAGCTTTGACGTCAAAGAAATCCCATCGCTACAGGACATAGATTCGGCAAAATTCCAGATCAGATCTGTGATACTATGCGCTGATCTAAAGATGAGAGTGGAGACAGAATGTGTCCGTGCACGACTGCATGCACATACATCTTGTAATTATGCCGCATGGAAATATCTAGGAAACTTTGACATACCACCCTTTGGAACTAAAGCACCCGGCCGCAGGAAAACAGATGCAGAGAGCCCCACAGGCCACCCTCCCACTCGACGAGCACAAAGCCGTCCGGTGGGCGGGAGGCAGAGGGCACCCACACCAGACTCAACCAACAACGGCGAAAAGGGAGCACGGCGAAGCGAGATGCCTTGTGGGAGTCAAAGATGACAACGGGAAATTTCTCCTTCGTAAAGCTATGCGTGGAGAAGACGACTATGTAACAATATATCTATGACCAAGAAATTTCCGTTGCTGCCTTTGGCTACCGCAGGGTAGGGAACCGTGGTCAAAGCAGGGTTTTCATTCATGAACGACCTGTTTACCCCCATAGAAAATCAATTGATAAGTTGGAAGTCCTCTCCAAACCAAGATGTTTTTTTCGCGAAGGTGTTACTGACAATGCGTTTAGCAATGTCCGACTGCAATCCCGCTTGCCAGGAGCGTCGCAACGTCACTCATACTTTCCTGCGCGCAGCCGTGCCAATGCATTTGGTCACAGCCAGTTGCAAACCTGAATAGCAGGAGCGTCGCACCAAGTCGAAAAACACCCGCGCAGCGTCAACAGTAGGACTCGACCACACAAATCCGGGGCTGCTCTGAACGTAATATATTTTTCACAGTTTGAAGCGCAAATCGAACTCTTGCAGCAGTCTGGTGCACATTTTGTCGACCTCATCGACCTCATCTTCCAAAAGTGCTCCGAACCTGACAGTTTTTCAACATTTTGAAGTGCAAATCGAGCTCTTGCTACAGTCCCGTGCACTTTTTTCGACAACTTTCGCAGATCGAGGCCCGCACCCGCGGAAACAGAGACCCTACTTAGCCACTTTACTTGAAAAAACATAGGGTTTCGCGCCCGAGAGTGTTTTCACCTGTGAACTCACATGCTTCCGACATGATGATGGGGTTGACATGATGAGACATGATGATGATTCAACATGATGACAAAACTGTCCCTGGACATCCGCCCGCAACTCGGAAGTTTTCGAACTAAACTTCATTTGAACATTTTTTTAAAGTTGGCCCAGAGGCTGACTGAGCTTCGATGAGGGGTCGTTGAGCAAATGTCCCAAACAGTAACCTGTTGGGTGCTGTTTAGATGGATTGGCCAGGGTAGCATGGAGCAACCAGGAAGTTCGGGAGAATCACTGGCTACATCGCTAATTCTGGGTATTAAACGATATCATTGAGTTACTGGCCAATCTAAGCACTTAGACAATCGTTTGCACTCAAGGTGCAAGCAGTGCCTTTCACACTGCATGGTCCAAAGTTGAGCATGTACGAAGCAACGATAAAGGCACACGGAGTTTTGGAGCAGTTGCTTGACATGTTTCACAAAGCCTTTTCCTTCGTCAAAGGTGTTCCAGAGCAGAAACCACAAGGGTTCGGAAACTGGGCCCTGACTGTTGCTTCACAGCTATGGCAGCCTTGAAAGCATTCTGCAATGGCAGCTGTACATTAAAAGCGGCTTCCAGTGCTGCTGACCACACTACACACAGGAGATCTGTGTGCTTACAGTTGAGAATTTGTAAACTCGGAACTTGCAAGAGCAGGATGGCAAAATGCGAGTCTAAAAGAGGGCGACAGCTAGCGTCAATGTTCGTCACATGTTTCTGCTTCTGGCATGGTTGCAACATGTTGGGAAGATGTTGCAACACTTTCTTGGGCTTTATCTTTTGCTTTGGATCGTGGGCATGTTGGACCAGTTGCGCAGCCAGTCGAAGCTCCAAACTCCAGTCATGGCCGGAGTGTCTTATGCAACCTTTTGGGAGCTGCATCGGCTACTTGGAGAGTGTTCCCTGGCAGCGCGATGGCATTTTTCACGGTAGCTGAGGCCACCTGAGTTCCAGGCACAGGACATAAAATCTTTGGAGAGGCGGCCGAGAATGAAAGATTCGTTTTGAAATGAAAGCACTTCTTCTCCTGCCTGTTTCAACTCATTGCTGGTTCATGTTCTGCATATTTTGTTAGTAGAGCCACTTGGGTAGGGCCGGCGCAGACTTAGAAGTTGCGTTTTTCTGCAAAGTATTTTTCTTTCATAGCAGTTATGACACGTTAAGTGCATCAGTCGTGTTCTTTTGTGATTCCGCGCGTGCACGTACAAGGACTTAGGTTGCTTTCGTGGTCAGTTGTCATTGTTACAAAAGCCAGCCGACAGGCACGGCTTAGGTTGCGAATGTTGAATTTAGGGGGTCTGGGGGCAGTCCTGAGTCCTTGGCAATCGGGGAAAATACAATTGATTCAAAAAGGAAGTGGGGGTGGACGCGGGAGGCCTTTTCCAGGTCGGCAATTTGGTGACGGTAGGGCTTCGATTCCCCCCTGGTCCGCAGCTTGTGGGCAGCTTCTTGAGCAGCAGTAACCTGGCCAGTGCCCAAAGCTTTCACAGCAAAAAAAGGAGGCCTAAGTAAATATATTACATGTCTCACGCGGGTCCCGAAACCGCGGCTTCGAGACCAGCGCTTGCTTCCGATCGAGATCCTGGCATTTGCTGAAACGCCTTTACAGCCGAAAAGAGGGCCCAAGTAAATATAGGACATGTAGTACAGCGAGCTCGACAGCGGTATTCGAGACCATTTCTTGCTTCCGTTCGGAGACCATTTCTTGATTCTGTTCGGGATCCTGGCAATTTGCTGGAACGCATAGTTGCTCAACGGGTTCTGCGGCACGTCAGGCTTGAACTTGTGATGGATACTATCTTTGGGCCTTGTATAAGCACAAGACCTCATACGTGAAACTGCAGATGTATTTTACTTGGCTAGAGCACGTAAGGGGGTGGGATAAGTAAAGCCACATATTGCAGACATAAATTGGACCATGAAATTTGGTTGCAGAAGCGAGTTGGCTTTTCGTGCTGCAATGGTGGTTGAAATATGGATTCTATGTTGGGTTTGGGTGATGGGAATTCCTTGCTGGTCTGCGCAAGCTTCATTGGTGGAGGTTGTCGAAGCTCAGCCGGTTCGCTTGCAGGTCATGCCTACCACGGCCGCTTCGCACACTCCGCTCTGCGTGGCCCAAAACAAACGCCGCATCTTCTGCTTACGCTGGCTTTCGTTCCCTCCCTTTCAGGTTGCAAAGCTTTGTAAAATGGTGTGAATAGCGACATATGTTGGCATCGATAGACGTGCGTCCTGGCAAGACTGCCAGTTTGGCTGAACCTTCACCTAAGATGTTGGTGTTCGTTTGCAACATTGCTACCACCATTGTTTTTGTTACTGCACCACTCCACGCCCTGACCACGCTTTTAACATTGGATGCCTCATGCAAACTTTCCTTCGTTCTTGTACGAACGTAGCTTGTTAATCTTGCTACACCATTGCGCCAATAAAAAGAATGAATGGACTTACAATTTCGGCCACAATTTTCTTCCAGACCACCGTTCTGCACCAGTTGCAGCTTTGCTTCTAGGCAGAACAAACCACTCGCTTGGAGGTACTCAAGCTGCGACAGAATCATCGTGTGTGTTCGATGAGTTTTTCTTTACCTGTTTCACTATTTATATTTATATTCGTGTTGTCTTCTTGTTGGTCCTTGTCGGGTGTTTGTATGGGAATGCATGGAATTGTCCAAATTGCGTGTGTGTTTGTTGCTTCCGTGGTTTATGGACGTCTGCTCTTGCGACCTTTAGTGAGACTCAAGTTCGCGCGCCGTTCTCGCCATCCGAACTAGCGTGCGCTCCATACCGTTTCAGCCCAGCTCGCACATGAACGTTACCAGTCTGTTTCCTCACATTTCTCGGAAATTTCCACATTAGATTTTATTGATCAGCTGCATCATTGGCGCTGGTGCAAGTCCGGCATCTTCTGCAATATCAATCTTAGCGCGGCAAATTCCCACCATCAGAACAGTGATGTGTTATCCCTTCCCTATTCATGATGAACCACCCGAGAAACCTTGGTTCCAAAAATAGTTCTGCTTATTCAACTCAGTCCCAGTTGCACCGGATTGAGGCTATGCCAATGATGTCGCCGCAATTGCATCTGTGACGAGGCATCGGTCAGTGGTAAACTCCAGTTGAAGTAAGCCGCCCTTTGGGGTATGGCATATCCGGTATGCCTTTTGATGCCCCCCCACGTACTAAAATTGGGCGGGGCTAGTTTGTTGTTGTTATAGTTTCCCTGAGTAATAATGATGAACATTTAAAACACTGTCACATTTTAAATTTACTAATGCATTAATGTACTCACATATCCATTGATATATTGTGAATGTACTGATTTATTACTCTATTAACAACAAAGTCTTGTCATGTATTAATATACGTTTCTAATTATTTTTATATCTATTCACAATATCTCACTAATTATATTTTTTAAGATACCCCAGAGCAATAGTAGATTTCGCTGACTGCATTTCCCGGCCAGTAGGTAGATGGCACATGTTCAATTTCCATAGGGAAAATCAGACTATGGCTTTTTTCCTGGACAACACTACACCCAAAAAGTGCCAAATAGATGGCTCAACTGCAAATCAATCCCTGACAGCCATCAAGACTTGATTACTGGAAAAAAGCAACAAAAAGAACGAGTGCACGGCTCAACTGCCAAGTGCACCCTGGGAACCATCAAGATCTCAATGTTCCAACAAAAATCGGAAAAACAAAATAGATGGCTCAACTGCCGCGACAACTGCGGTATGAATATATTGTGATCAATACACCGGTATATGTACAGTATATATATATATATATGCAAATATTTTTGATGTATTAGTGATCTATTAGCAATATTTTAAATATATTCAACGTAGATTAATATTGTTTCTCATTTTGAGGAAAGTGTATTTACTATTAATGGTATGGATACTTTTACATTATCAATACTGATATTTAAATATATTTCATTGATGTATTAGTGATCTGTTAGCAATATTCTTAATCTAATTCAACATAGATCAATACTGTTACTTTTACATTAATACTGTTACTCATAGACTAATATATTAATGTATTTGTATTGTAGTATTATCAATATATCATACATTATATGGAAATGCGATAACATTTATAATTAAGCATATTGACCAGCTGTTATTACATGTATATAGATATACACACTATGAATATACTGTGATGATGTTTCTAGCCTATATTTTTTAGTATATTGCCAATCTACTGATGAATTATTATGATTATATGTCTGTTGTTATTGTCAATTTTGTTGTCGTATTCATTGACCCTCTGTAAGTATTTAGCCGCCTTCCGCGCGTTCCGTTGGCCACCATGGAAAGAGCTACCCTGTAGGCTGCAAACAGCCCTTGCACAGGCCCAGAAAGAACATGGTTTTTGTGTAAAACATGGTGTTTGTGGATAACACAGTTTTTGAGTAAAACAGCTCTTTGTGTAAAAGGTGGTTTGGACGCAAAAACATTGGTTTTGTTCAAACCACGGTTTTCGTTTGAACCAAAGCATGTGTGTATACGAGGGTTTTCGAAACGGCTTTGGAAAAGGCCATATTTAGAAAGGTTATCCGTGTAAAAGGTGTTCGGCGCAAAAGCCAGTGGATCAAGTATTGGATATAAGAAGCGACGGGGCAAACCGATGGCAAACACAACCAAAAAACGGAAACAACCATCAAAATGACAGCAAGATGTGCACAAGCAAGCCGGTGTTGAGCGAGGCGTGGGCAGAGTTGAGCCCACAACAACGTAAGGAAAGATCAAGACGAAACGAAGAAGAGCCAGGTGGGGGGGGAGGTGCTATGGACGCTCAGCGTTTATTTGGCGGATAGAGTATATACAAGACTTACCAGGTGCTGCCCGGCGTTTGCTTGACAGCGAAAGGTTTGAGGGCGTGCCCGTCTCTTCATTCCAAGAGCACTTATGCACGCTTTGGCAACGAGGTAAACATATGTGAAAGTGAGTTGGTTTCTGCTTGATGAAAGTGAGTTGTTGTCTTTGACCATCAGTTCCGTCACAGAATCTGCAATTTTGGGCGTCTCACCTCGCCAGCGCTTTTTTCTTAGCTGAGGCCAGAAAATGGCAACTAGTGACGCTGCTGATGCCACACACGAAAAACTTGTGCTCCCAGAATAGTTTTGGGTGCTAAAACCTTTGCTGATGAAATTCGTTCGCTTTGTAGCAAGGCATGATGTAGAGCAGACCAAGCAGCGTAGCATCATGAAGACAAGGCCAAACAGCATAACACGATCTGATATAAGAACATTAAGCAGCATGATTTAGAAAAGATCAAGCAGCATAACATAACGCAGGGGAGATCAAGCGGCAGCATGAGGCGGAGAAGATCAAGCAGCCTAGCACCATGCAGACCAGATAAAAAAGCACAACCTGATGTAGGGGACATCAGGCAGCACAACATGAGGCGGTCAAGGTCGAGCAGTGTAGCATCGTCAAGGCAAGATCAAACTATCAAAAATCAAAGATCTGATGTCGAAAACGCCAAGCAACAGGAGGTATGGCGGGTGGTGAAGCAGCGTAGCATGATGGGGATAAGATCAAACAATGCAGCAGCTGGAAAAAAACAAAAAGCATAACGCGATTTAGGGGATATCAAGCAGCTTGACATGAGGTGGGGAAGGTCCAGCAGGGTAACAGGAGATAGAGAAGACCAAGCAGCCTAGCATCATGAAGACCAGATCAAATGGCATAACCTGATGTACACATTAAGCATTTTGACATGAGGTAGGGAGGGTGAAGCAGCGCAGCATGAAGTAGATAAGATCAAGCAGCCTGGCATCATAAAGACAAGATCGGGTAGCCTAACATGATACAGAGAAGACCAAGCAGCACGACATGACTTTGTTAAAGGCAAGCAGTGTAGCCTGATGTAGAGAAGATCAAGCAGCGTAAAAACATGAAGACAAGATCAAAAAGCATAACATGGTCGAAGGAAGTTTAGAAGTTAAACTTCCGACAATATGGACAGATGAAAAGCAGAGCAGGGAAGAGGCAGAGAGAAGAGAAAGATCAGAAGAAAGAAGATGCAGATGCGCGAAAAGGTAGGAA
>Ga0126342_10021694_pt1 | contig 10679 bp, 8 predicted proteins | sample Cyp1metagenome_FD_92528 | JGI IMG/M metagenome (GOLD analysis project Ga0126342, IMG submission 92528) | Coral microbial communities from Lord Howe Island, Old Settlement Bay, Australia - Cyphastrea 1 metagenome | ecosystem: Host-associated > Invertebrates > Cnidaria > Coral ... | reverse complement strand
TTGTATAGATACATGGACATGGGCGTGCATGGCCATATATATATATACATATATATATGATATATATGATATAATTTATGTGTTTATCTATTTATACATGGGTGCATACAGGTATACACATATATCACGGTTATATGGATCTATATGGATATATATATATATATATGTATACACATATATCGGTATATCTGGATATATCTACAATATCTAAATGCGATGTCAATGGGTTTTCATGAAGAAACAGAACGATAGGTGCATAATATATATATATATATATACACTGAAAATGGAGATATAGATTTGACTTTGTACTTTTCACATCCCAAACCCTACCCCGAATCAAATGCTTTTGACCCATGATCAAGTGCAAATCCTTTATAACTTACTGTTTCCCTTGGCCTCTTTCTGTGTTAGGGGACATGGCTACCCAGGATCTATTTATAGAATCCCAGGATCTATTTATAGAATACCCAGTGTTATCACTTATAACCTCTATATAACTATGGTTGTCCTGGAACTCCTGGAATTCCGATGCCAAAGAGATGGGATGCCCGTTTTTTGCCAAAAGTTTGCCTCAAGTTTCTTATGTGAAATCACCATGTCATAAATAATCTACTTTCATCGACCAAGTTCATGCATGTTCCATAGAAGTCTTAGTTCATTGGAGGGAATGGGTCCCACTTTGGATCCATGGCTTTACATATCTAGCTGGGTATAAATAGTTTGGGTTGGTTAATCGGGTATGAACTTGGGATTTTTACACCCATAAATTGGGATATAACGTGTATAATCCCCATAGATAGGGTTATATGTAACCACTTAATTAGTTCACTGGAACTGCACTCATAAATCCATCCCAAGAAATACGTGATGATCCAGAGTATTGATAGACCAGAATTTAATAGTAACAATGGGACATTCACTAGCTATTTTTGCCCTCTGATAATCTAACGTAGCTGTGGAAAATCCACAATGTTTAAGTTCGGTAAATCATCATAAATAATCAAACTAAATGCACCATGACTTCCATATGGGGTTTTCTTAAAATGAGACAATCTTCCAAAAAGCATAGGTTTCAATCTTACATCATGGTCATCCATGACTTGGATGATTTGGGGGTACCCCCTGACTGAAGAAACTTCAACCATTAATCCCTTCCCCCTATTACTAAACGCTCCCCCCCGTCCTCCCCAAATAATAAACACCTGGAGGAGTTTTTAGTATCAGGGGGTACTTAGTATTGGGGCTAAATTAAAAACCTTGATATATATTTTTCTATTTCAAAATCAATTAGATTTCCCTTTAACATCTAATTAAGTATTGCCAAAAATTGGATTTCGAAGTTTTCCCCTAATATTAAATCAAAAACCCATAATATAAAAAACTAGTTTTTTCTATTTCAAAATCGATTTGATTTCCTTTTAAAATCTATGATAAAAATATTGCCAAAAATTGGATTTCGAAGCTTTCCCGTAATATTAAAGTAAAAACCTCAATATATATATATATATATGTTTTTTTCGACCTTAAACGAGGCACCCTAATAAGAAAACACCCCGGGGTTGACTAGTTTTTAGTATTAGGGGATAAAACACTGAAATGGGTCCTTCATTTTTAATTTGTTTTCGAAAGGGGATCAATCCAAAATCAGACCAGTCTGAAATTTCCCCAAATTTCACGCGGACCCTAGTTTTGTATTTGGGGTACGTTTAGCAAAAGGGGAGATTCTTAACCACTGTTAACCTCCAGCATATGTTACCCTCTGGTAAACGTTAATACAAAAAACTATGGAAAATCACCATTATTCATGGGAAAATCCACTATTTCTATGGCCATTTTCAATAGCTATGTTAAATTTCCAGAAATTTATGTTTTTCCCGTTAAAACCTCCATGACTATGTGGATTTACCCATTGAAAATGGTGATTTTCAACAGCTATGTTAGTTTACCAGAGGGTAAACGACCTGGCCACCTTTTCTCGCCCGCCGATGGCCGTCCCGGGAAAAAAATGTCCCAGCCGCGGGATGCGCGATCTTGGTGCGAACGGGAAAGGACCTCAGAGTTCTGCGCCATAGAAACGCTACAATGTGGCCCCCCCAGTGATGTTTGTTGGTTAACAAAAGCCCCAGTAACTATAGTTATTTGCGTACCATAAACCATAGTTAGTGGAGTTATAAACCAACTTAGCTATCTTGGGGGCCTCACATTGAATGCATAAGAGGGATATAACATGACTGGTTGGTAATACCCTCTGGTTATGACTAACATAGCCATGGGAAATGGCCCATAGAAATAGATGGTTTACCTATTAATAGCATGGTGATTTTCCATGGCGATGTTAAATAACCAGAAGGTATATGATAATAATGACTTATAATGACTTATAATGGCTAATAATGGTTAATAATGGCTAATAATGGTTAATAATGGTTAATAATGGTTCATAATGGTTAATAATGGTATAATCATCTATAACGGTATATACAGACTCTGGACATTTGACATAGCTATTGAACAATTCTGATTTATGGTCGATCTACCCATTCAAATGGTGATTTTCCACAGTCATGTTAGTTTACAAGAGGGTAACTGGGATAATGATATAATGATATAACTGGGATAATGATATACTGGTGTGTCATCTATAAAAGCATATTTATATCATGAGAATATTTATAGATGGTGTATATTATCATATATATATATGGTATATAACTAGGACAATGATATCATATGATATCATGCCCTATGGATCCAGTCGTACCTTCTGAAAGGAAGTGGGACTGGGGTATTCTTTTTACTATAATTTGGAGGGTTAACCATGTTTAGCCGTACCTTCTCAGACAGTGGCCATGGATCCATAGGGATGCTATTATCATCTATAACTGGGTAAATTATAATACTTCACTAACCTGAATAGTTCGGCCTTTTACCTTCATCAAGAGGGCCCCCCCCTGCCGAAGCGAAGAGGAACCCACGGCTCCACAAGCGGATCTGCTGATATTCAGCTGATCATGTCAATTAATTATCTTCCAGCTCCTTCCTCTTCTGCCGGACCAGCCTCATGATAGACTTTGCAAGCCTGATGTGTGAATGATGGGATCAATGCACAACGTCTTAATCCCATAGGCATCAAGTGACCCTGATAAATGCCCAGGGGCGCTGCCAATAATGAGAATGACTCGATGAGCTCTGTCTTCAAGCCTATCGACACTCTCATTAAGTACTTGCGCTAACTCGCGAAGCTTTTCGCCTGCTGGCAGTTCGTCTGCTATTGAAAGATCAACTTCGCCGAAGCTTTCGGCTGCCTCGGTCAATAGGCTGTATGATCTTTCAGGCATTGCGCCAAGACCAATGTCATCAAGCAGGTTGTCGTATGTCGTCCTTCTGCCATTTGGGGATGATTTCCCTTACTAACCACGATTCCAGGGTTCGGGAGAACAGGGTTCGGTCGTGATGAAATTTACCCAGATATATCCCCATTGTTGATGGTTGAACAGTTGAATTCCACTAGATCCCATGAAAAACCATCACTAGTAACTATATATATATATAATTTACCCAGCTAAGTTTCACTATGGTTTCTTATCATCTACAACGGGGGTATTTTTCGGGGGTGTTTTTTTTCGTCAGCTTGTGCAGATAAGGAGCAAGGGGATGGACCAAATGAGATCCCCAGCTTTCACCAGGTGGCAATCCACGCGAGTGCTTCCTTGGCGTCGCCAGGTGGCTACAAGGTGGTGCCCAAAAATTGCTTCATTGGTTCATTAACCCAAAAAGAACATCCATGAACTAAAATAGTGAAAATTTCGGTTGGTGAAATAGGTTGAACAGTTCACTAAAAGTTATAAGGTTGGTTGATGGAACCATCAACTTTGAGTGAAATTCCAGTGATGTTTACTGGTTGGTGGTAGAGCCCTACCCCTCTGAAAAAAAATATGAAAGTAAAAGTCAATTGGGATGATGAAATTCCCAACTGAATGGAACAAATGACAAAAATCATGTTGCAGTCACCACCTAAACCAGGAATTCCATTATATGGTGATATTTCAGTGATATATCTATAGTTGCTATGGTTTATTAATGTTTATTAATGTTTATTGTGTTTATTATATGTTTATATCCACCCTGTGGGTCTCAGCTCAGAATGGCCGTCATGGCCGCCATGTCGCCTCGATGATCGCTGTGGCAGCGGCCCTCTGCATCTGTAATACCTCGCTTCGTGGGAAAAAGCCCAAGCCCATTGGGTTTAAGGTACATATTAAATATGTGTATGTATATATATATACATATATATATATATATATATGTATATATATATAATTATATATATATATGATAAACTAATATAAATGAATAAATAAGAGAAAATAACAACAAAACACAATCTGTTTTGCTCCACCTCATGAGCAACTGAAGATGCAAATCAATTTGCTCCGATGCTCTGTGCACCAGCAGGCCCTCATCATTGACGTATGTTGTGCAGGTTTTCAAGCGTCCCTGTTCCATGTTCCCTAGTTCTAAACCCCAGTATGTTGTATTCGCCCACTTCGATAAGGAAATGAGGCAGCACCTTATTTAGGGGCCGGTCAGCCGTACTTGGAAGTGCAGTTCTAGTTGTAAGTGGATTGTACAATGTGGTACCCCCCCAGTTATAAGTTAGTTTATAACCCCCATCAACTATAGATATATCTACCATAAGTCCTACTTATTGTAGTTATAAACCAACTTAGCTATCCAACGGGGGCACCACTATGTAGAACCTTACAAGGTGGTGCCCCAGTTCGGAATCGCTGCCTTATGAGTCCACACTTTCACTCGGGTTTACGGTCGATATATCTACCATGCGCAGTCATGTTTGTTGGTTTATAAACTATATGGTTTATCTATAGGATATATGGTTTATATACTATATGTTTATATACTATATGTTTATATACTATAGTGTTGCTATAGGATTCTATAGGTATATCTGCCACACACACAGACCTATAAACCATATAAAATTTCACCAAGTTAATTACACTGCGCGGCTCCTCTAACATTTTGGGGCACCAACAAACAGACCCGAACAACAACTTGGATTTGCTTAAGGGGTCCCCCCAAAAAAAAGATATTCACTTAATCGATTCCGCAGTCATGGTGGATTTTCCATTGGAAAAAGAAAACAACACCTTAAACAAAGCCATGTGTACCTTCTGGTCATTTTACATAGCTATTGAACATGGCCTATTTATAATTGATTTACCCAACTTAAAGATGGTGATTAAACAAACCCAAGACAATTCTCCGACTTCGGAGCAAGTTTCTACCACTGGCGACTTCGGCGCAATCCTTATCCTTGATCTGTCCGGCATAGAGCTGATCGATCAGATCCTAGATTGGGCCAAGCCACCAATAGAGGCCATGGGGTGAGCCATATATAACTCAACTGGTTGGTGAAAGTTCTGTCACTTAGAGCTTCTTCAGGCAGTTTTAGATTGAGGATGATCCATTATGGCAACATGTGGGTGTATAAATGCGTATTAGCAACTCAAATTGGGATTTGAATCGACCAATGCGCATGGACTATGCCATTGAATGGTCAAGTTACATAGTATGTAAATGTATGTAACCCCAATGATAGGGATATTGATTGCAAAAAACACACACACAATTTTATAAACACATATAATGGGATATGACGTTGATAAACAAATATATATATATATCATCAGAAATCCGGCGGCCATCATCAAAGGCGGGGTCTTGCACCTCAATTTCACTCTGCGGAGTTGCTGCGTCCAGAAATGGCCGGCATGAAATATGAAGCAGTTTCAAATGGACGTGATAATTGATGATAATTGTGTGCCGTTTACCATTCTGACTACAAATCCATTACATCCGGGTAAAACTTAGCCTCTGGTAAACAAACATAGCTATTGAAAATGGCCATAGAAATAGTTGATTTACCGAGTAAAAATTGTGATTTTCCATAGTTTTTTGTAAACGTTTACCAGAGGATAGCAATTCACCAAGCCGAATGTTCCGGCCACTCATCTTCCCATCGCCCGCGCCAGCAGACGCGAACCGTTCTTTGATGACACTGTGATGAATGTGAAAGGCTGCTGCAAAGATCCACTATCCATTGATATCTCCATTGTAGTACTATGTTTGTTGGTTATTCTCTTAATCATTGATTTAACCGTTGGTTAACAATTGGTTGATCTTTCAACTTCAATCTATACCCCAGGGCAAACGTTTACATATAGATGTGGAAAAGCCATGTCATTTTTTTGGTCTGGGTCTCAAAATGATCATGATCTGAACATGGTGTTTTTTTCCACATCTACCCTCTGGTTATGTCAAAATAACTATTGAAGCCATGGCCATAGAAATAGTGAGTTTTCCCATTAATAGCATGGTGATTTTCCATAGTTTTTTGTTAACGTTTACCAGTTTTTAGGGGTATCATTCCAAAACGGGCCTCCCCCAGACTCGCCGGTTTACCGCTCCTGTGATAAGACCATCCCCTCACAGTTTCCCGCGTAGAAATTCCGAGGGCCAGCCATGTAGTCCGCATGCGGCACCTGGATTCTGCTGGATTCTGCTGCTGGATTCGGCTGGATTCGGCTGGATTTGTGAACGGACCACATGGAGGATCATCCCACGGATCGGCTGCTGGTTTTTAGGTGGTACAGTATAAACTGTGCTAAACGGCAAGTTCCAAACGTGTTTTTGTTCAAGCAGTTCAAGTTCCCCATTCGGGAGATTATGTCAGAAAATGAGTGAACTATCCCTATGGATCCACCAAGTACCTTCTCAAAAAAAAGTGGGACTGGGGTATAATTGACTATAACTTGGAGGGTTAGCCGTACCTTCTCAGACGGCCATGGATCCATAGGGATCCATAGGCCATGGTTACAGAGCACTTATCCGTGGGATGATCCTTCACGTCCGGACCATGGTCAGAAGTCGCAAAATTGCTTGGGATTTCTGGGGCATTTCTGGGAGTACTTTAAGCAGACTTCAGGTTTTGGTGAGGTTGTTCAAAAGTTGCTATGGATAAATATATATATATAATAATAATAATAATAATAATATATATATATATATATCCAATCTACATATAGTATGCAGTATGCAGTAACTTTGCCCAAATCACAAAGGAATTTTAACACACCCAACTTGGAGGTACCGTCCATATGTTTCGGACCGTGTAAGGCTTGAATTTCAGGGAATCAATCCTGAAAATATGGCAGACAATATCAGGTCCTATCTTACATGTTTTTTCTCAGACATTCCTGAAACTGCAGTTTCAACCTAACTCAGGTCATATTATATACCTATACCGCCTATACCTTCCTATTAGTGGATCAGATTTGGTCAGTGATTCAGGCTGTAAAAGCATCTCCCTGGGATAGTTTTCTCTGTTCTGCTTTGTGGAAAACGACACAAACCGAATTGATAAATGGAAATGTTTATGTACTGTATGTATTTGCCGCCCTGTTATATGGGTTGAATTCGAACTCCTGGTGTAAGCATGGTATTCTCGCCATTTTAAGGTGGTCTATAGCAAAATATCTTCGATGGTTAGATTCTCTGGGCTTAGACAGCACCATATCTTCGAACGTGTCACAATCGCAGCGCGTTTAAAAAAGGTCACACATCTTGATCCATTTCTCATGGGATCGGTTGGATCGGAACATCTATAGGAAACCATGGGTTTTACCATGTTTTTTTTTACCATGAAATATATATGGGGGTGTCTTTTACCATGAAATATTGGTTTTTACATCTATGGAAACAATGTTCGATTTTTACATCAATTATTATGAAATATTCCAATTCGAAAAACAATATTCCCCAACAAAAACCATTTACCACAATATGTTTATGTTTCATAATATTCTTTCCTATGGATTTCAGAATTTTTCCCTTCAACCAATCCAATGAAAATCGATGAAACCATCGGTCACAGGATCTCCAAGGCGCGAAGACCTTTCCAAAGACGGATTCGAAGGTTTCCACTAAGGCGCTTGGGGCGCAAATGCGATAGTCCTGGCACAACTTTCTGATGGTTTCCATGTTGTTCCAATAACGCAACTGCAACTGTTTGGTGATTATTTACATATATATATATAATATTACTATTATATATATAATATTACTATTATATATACAATATTACTATTATATATATTTATATTATTTTATATTAATATCACTTACATTACATTGTGTTTTTTATATCACTTCACCGACATCGAAGATGTTCCGAGTTCCAAATTCTTGGACAGAGATCCGATTTCAGAGCTCCACATCTAGCTGGATCAACGGCATTTCACCTGGTGGTTTTCATCGTGGTGAAGCCCAAATTTCGGTTCAGCACAGGGTTTGAAGAAAACGACTGGAACACTCATGGTTTACCTAGCTGGTTGGTGGTTTTTCGCCCTACCCATCTTGAAAAATCATGGAGTGAAAGTCAGTTGGGATGATGACATTCCCAATATATGGGAAAATAAAATTCATGTTCCAAACCACCAACCACTCATTGTTGATATTCATCAATATAGAAACTGGATTAATCATGATGCGACTTGGTACAAGGTGAGGGCCCCCAGTTCTAAGTTTAAGTTCCTGAAATCCATCACAACGAGTTGGTTATATCCCCCACAAGCCCTAGTTGACGAGGCGGATATGTTAGTTTTGGTTCTTGCAATCCCTGTTGATGAGGCAGGTCCGTGCCCCTGGGATCAGGGCTTCATCTCGACCCATCTCATGGCCAAGTTTCACCCTATTTACAGCAAGATATACAAGACAAAACACAACAAAAAAACACACATTTTTCTGAATTCGTACTACATATTCAAGTCCTGAAGTACAATCTGGTCATCAAACGTGGCTTGAAACTCCCATAATTTTCCATGGTGTTCCCACCTAGTCCTACCTTCATTTACTACGAGATTTCCATCCACATCCATCCAGCCATTTTGGAGAGATCCCATTGATTTCCCAATTCAAATCCCGTTGAAAATTACCATAAAATCCCATCAAATTTTCATGAAATTCCATTAAACCCCATTTAAAAAAACATGTAATTGTTAATGGGAATTTTCATGGAATTCCATGGTTGATCACATGAACTAATCTAATGGAATTTAATGGTTAATTAATTAATCACATCCAAGGTTGATCCAAAAAAAACTCTCCTGATCGATGGCTTCATAGATATCCTTCACCGCGCCCGCAGCATCACGCTGGATCACCAACATCGACGCAAGACCTGACGCGGTCACGAGGTCTTGGGAACCATGACCTCGTAATCGATATCGATTTTCAAATGGTAGATATGGTGTCTATATGGTAATATGGTATTATATTATACTGGTTGGTGGTGCAATAACCATCTTGAAAAATATTAGTTAATGGTAGTATGGTATTATGCCCTATGGATCCAAGTACCTTCTGAAAAGAAGTGTTTGGTTATATGGTGTTCTGGTTGGTGGTGCAATAACCATCTTGACAAATATGAGTTCGTCAGTCAGGATGATTATTCCAAATAAATGGAAAATAAATGAAAATAATAAAAAAAACAAAAACAAACCACCAACCAGGTGTTTATATGGTAATATAGTATTGTATTACATGAGCATATGAGCATAGATAGATAGTAATATGTTAATGATAATAGGTTATCATATGTTAATGATAATAGCTATTATATTATACTGGTTGGTGGTTTTAACCATTCTGGAAACATATGAGTTAATGGTAGTATGGTATCGTGCCCTATGGATCCAAGTACCTTCTGAAAGGACGTGTTTGGTAATATGGTGTTCTGGTTGGTGGTGCAATAACCATTTTGAAAAATATGAGTTCGTCAGTCAGGATGATTATTCCCAATATATGGAAAAATAAAACATGTTCCAAACCACCAACCAGGTGTTTATATGGTAATATGGTATTATATTATATGAGCATATGAGCACAGATAGATAGTAATATGTTAATGATAATAGGCTATCATATGTTAATGATAATAGCTATTATATTTAGCAGTACTATGGCCTTAAAGTATGTTATATGGCATTATAACATATGGATTATACCATTTGGTATGTGATTATATGGTATATCATGAAAAATATCGATAATATGATTATATGGACTATCAATCATATGGTATAGGAAACACGGTAAGGTATTTGGACCTATCGTGGTAAAACCTTATCATATCCCTGTTACCTAATACCTTAATAATGGGAAAGTAAGCACGGTTGTGGTGATTTCATGGTGGCTTAATATGTTTTTGGTTATGGTGATTACCCTCTAGTAAATTAACGTAGACCCTGGCAGGTAGGGGTTGGAAGATTAGTTTCCATTAAAACTATGCTATGTTCAGGGTCTATGTTAATTTACCGGAGGGTACTAGTTCATTCATGGTATCTGACTGGTGATTAAGGGGGAATTAATGGTGATTTTACTGGGGACCAATGGTGATGGATATGCTGATGAATGGTGATTAACGACTGGTATGTCTAATATTAATGGGAAGTAATGGAAAAGAACTTTAGTGAAACCCGGGGGAGGTTTAGTGGCATGGGGAGTTCTTAAGAAAAGGAGAGTATGATGGGTGATCGGTATAAGGCTATCAAGCAGAAATGGGAAATAGGATGGATTACGACGGATGTAGGTTC
>Ga0126342_10021693_pt1 | contig 10679 bp, 8 predicted proteins | sample Cyp1metagenome_FD_92528 | JGI IMG/M metagenome (GOLD analysis project Ga0126342, IMG submission 92528) | Coral microbial communities from Lord Howe Island, Old Settlement Bay, Australia - Cyphastrea 1 metagenome | ecosystem: Host-associated > Invertebrates > Cnidaria > Coral ... | reverse complement strand
GGTGGAGGTCCGGCTGTGCCCACTGGGATCTGGACTGCGAGGAGGAGGCGGCGGGTGAGGAGGCGGAGGAGGAGGAGAACAGCTCTGATAAAATCTAACAACCCTCACCTGGCAGGTGGGGAATAAATGCAAAAAAATGACCAAAAGATGCAGAAAAACCAAAGAAATACAGAAAATACCAGGTAAACGCGAAAAAAATATAAAATAACTGCAAAGCATGCAAAACATTATGTAGAATTGCCGAGTCTGGTTTGCTGTTTGCCTTTTGTTTTCTGCCATGTTTTCCAAGTGCGTTTGTTTTTTCACGGTTCTCAAACTGGCTAAATGTTTTTCTTGCATTTGGAAAATAACGTTCACTTTTTGGAATTAGCTTGGTCGGGGCAGCCAAACATTTGGAGCTATAAGTTCGTATGCCCCGATTCTTTGCAGCATTGCTGGCGGGCGCATAATGATTGCCGGCAAATCAAAGAGATCGGGAGATAGGTAGGAAAATATAGATAGGAGAAACATAAGACAAAGACCGGATGAAAGACAGGCAGAATCAGATCAGAGCGATAGACGGGATAGACAGGAAAAACAACATAGGCACAAGAGACCAGATTGACAAGACAGAAACAATGCATGAAGTAAATTGGATGGATAAGGAAGACACGATGCATAAGGATGGACAAGGTAGATATCATCAAAAAACAAACCAGAAACGGCAGATTAGACAGGAGACTTAAAAAAATGGACAAGGCAAGATGCCGAAAACTTCATAGATAGATCGAAGAGAGCTAAGAACAATAAATAGCCAAGAAAGAATGAAGAACCATTGGTAGATAGAATCTAAAGATCTGGCTCAATCAGGTAAGATAAGGCAAGACAAGACCAGATACTTTCGTTCATCTTTGCCGTGGTTGTAGGAAAGAAACCAAGAGATCGGGGTATGGGTAAGAAAATAGATTGGAGAAGCACAAGATAAAGATTGGATAAAAGACCGGCATAAGATCAGATCAGGGCAGATGGAAAGGGGTACTTTTTCTGTCGGCGCTGGCGCCGGTTGCCGGTTGCCGGTTGCCGGAAGACAAGACATGCATATTATGATAGAAAGGCAAACTGGAAAGACAAAATAAGCCAGATAGGCAAGATAGCCCAGATAGACAAGAGAGACAAGACAAAAACAACACAGAAAGCAACATAATAGAAATAAGGTAAGCGAGTATATTCAAAATGAACAAGACTGAAAACACAAACAAGCTAGATATGACAGATGCGTTAGATTAATTGACCAGTTAGCTCAAATAGAAACATGAAAACAATAAATAAAAAAAAACGCCTCCTCTTTCCTTCCTTTCAGCCAACGTGCTGTTGTAAAAACGAAAGCGAAAATATGCAAAGTGTTGTTGTCGGAATTGGCCGGGGGCGGGGCCTGCACTGACTTTCACCACTGTTCCAAAACCGAATGCTACGCTTGCCACCGATAACTTTGCTCTCACGAAGCACTGCGCCTCATGAATGGCTCTCTCAACTGCGTCGCGCCTCCCTGCACACCCCAGCTTTGCGAAAAATCTTACAAGTCCATTTGCGAATCCTCACAGAAGGGCTCGGCTTTCAGCTTTGGTGCCTTCACGCCGTCAATAGATGGCGCAACACTTCCTATCGCTTGTCGTGGTACTTGGTAGCAGGGAGCAACGCATCTGCTTCAACAAAGCCCAAATCAGATCAGGTCAGCGCGATGCGTCAAAGCAAAAAAACATACGGCACGGTCAAGGCAGGATGGTGAAGGATCACCGCTCCCAGTCTGAGCCAAGCTGCATAAGCCATCACCAGGTCTTCCTGTTTGAAGATACTTTTGGCCGTGTCGTCCTTCTTGTCCAGAAGGATGGAACCCCGCTCTGGTTCCACCTGGTGGGTCTGCAGTAGCATCATGTTGGGCACATCATCATCGCAGTCCTCCAGCCGCTCCAGCAATCAGTTTAAAAAATCGCTCGTAAACGGCCCAACTCTTTCGTTCCAACACCGTCCTGGGAAGCTGCCCTGAGCAGGAACAAGCATGCAGCGCAAAAGGCCCTCATCGCTTTGACTAATCACCTGTGATTGATCAAAATCTACCATGTTCGGATCTAATTTGAAAATCCTTGTGCATGCAAAACACCCCGCGGTGTTGCTAATATGTTTCCAACGTGGCCCCGTGACTTTTCAGAGCCGCAACGCCTTCACTATGCACCAACTCAATGCCATCTGTTCAGTCAAGCACCCTCCAGGATCCTCCAGGCACATTGAAAATTGTGGGCCGCGACTGCAGACTGCCAATTTTCTGGTTTATGTTGCTTTAAAACTCCAAACTGAAAACAGCCAAGGTCAAACTAATTGCCATTTCCACCCCGCCCCGCTTCAGGCAGTTAGCTTCTTTCTCGCACGGCAACTCTGGAAGCTGGCCCATGCCTGGTTTCCCTTTGGGAATTCTCGGGCATACTTGCACAGATACCACGTGAGATGTGATGCCAGCCTCAAAAAGACGTTGAGGATTTCGAAGCATGTTCTTAGCATCCCTGGGGACTACTCGCTTGTCTTTTTCCCCCATGATCCTTCAAGTTTGGGTCAAACAAGTTGCTCCACTTCGAGCGGGGGCCACATACTCAGAAAACCATTGAAATTTCTACAAGGAAGCGCCAGTACACATCGCGTGCGTACGAAACTTTCGCGTGCTCCATGTTTATCTTTCACGGGGCCCATGTTGGGCAACAATGCCTTTTATGAAGCTTCATTCATCACCTGCCAAATTATGCCAGCTTATCACAGATCACTTCTTGACAGCATTTAAACATGTAGCTAGCATCACGGAACGCCTTCTCAGGACAGATTGTTGCTGACCAGGTTACTTTTTGCAAGGTTTCCTGGGCCACCCCCTCCAACATGCACTTTGACTCTCGCTAGCTCCTTTGTTTGCAGAACTTTCGCAAAACCTTCGCGAAAATATCCTTATCCGCAGACCCCAGCCATCAGCAGTTTCTTGGAGCTTGGCGTTTGGAAGCTTGGCTGCTGCGTTTGGGTTTTTTCTTTGAGACTTCAGAAGTAACATTGAGCAGTACAGTACATGGCAGTACCAGTGGCAGGTACAAGGATGCGCTTCAGGACCGTGGTATTTGGCTTTGGCAAAGCCTCACCTCTGGAAGCTCGGCTGCTACCTATTGAGGGAAAATAACACCAAACAGAGAACTGAACCACAACCAAACATTCTCCAGCACCTTCTCCTGGGCAGCAGGGAGGTAGCCCGTGACAAATTATATACAAGAATGATCCATAATATCCAACTTCCGCGAAACTTTCGCGAATAAAAAGTTCAGTTTCTCTTCGCAATTAAAACTCTTTACAAGGAATTTGGGATCGATCACCATTGAAAAAAAATGTGCAACAACAAAATAAATACGCTGTCATGTTTTAAACAAATGAAACATTTCCAGCTGAAATCACGCGCGAGCATGCGCGCGAGCATTAAACACGGGCGGGCGCGAGACACGCAAGCAAAACAGGCGCGCGAGGTGCGTGGGCAAGGCGCGCAAGCAAGGCGCGGGAACAAAGAACGCGCGAATAAGCGCGCACTTCGGACACATGCGCACGCGCAAGAAGCTCACATAAGCTCACCACGCGCGCAAATAATAAGCTCTCCAAAATTGGATTTGTTGACTTTATTTGCCCGTGCAGCAAACTTATGTGAGCTTTTTTGCGAGCGCACGCGCGCGCATGCATGTTGACCCGCGCCTTGCTCGCCCACATCGCGGGCGCGAATGTCTTTACTCGTGCGTCTCGCGCGCGCGCGTGTCAAATGCTCGCGCGCTCGCCCTGCGCACCCCGCAGCCGGTGAGGCACCACACATGAACTCATATCGGAATCAAGCCAAACTATAGGTATCAATGGCTGACATACAGCACGGATTTTTTCTAGTAACGTAAACGCCGACCAAGCTACTGAGATAGTAGCTCCCATCTTGATTGCTTGGCTGATAAATAATATAGTTTGACATCCAGATTGACGCAGGTGTGCTGATATGTCCATGAACATATTGACTGACCCTTGTAATGGCGCATCTTGCCACATATGATTCCATGGCATGTGTTGGGCCCGGAAAAGAAAAATACTACGAAGCGACTCTGGACCTGCGCAGTGACAAGTGTTCGCACCTATGGGCTGCCACATGCCTTCTGACATATAGACGGACATGTTCGGGCATACGGTCCGGTGTGAAACACAGGCATGCAAGAGTGGCCGCCGCAGTGACACACAATATGCGACCATATGCTACCAGGCGAAACTTCTGTGGCTGCTGCAGGCGCTAGCGCGGGGTGGTAGGGCAAAGAATTGCGTGGAAAGTGGCAAACAGAGGAACTGGGAAAGTGGAAATCAACTTTCAAATTTGGAACCCTTCAGGTTGCATCTGAATCAACGTAACCTCATGTCACTTTGAGACTGTCTGAAAGTCTTCAAATGTTCTGCCTTTTCTTTGAAGGCTTTTTGTCTCCGTTGCATGGGAGATAATAAAGAAGATTTCTTTTTGCAGCCCATGTGTTTACACAAACCTTCCAACCTCTTGGTCACAAGCTTCAGCTCTGCATGCATGATGACTTGGTCAATCGCGCGTGCTTCGCCTTTGCAATGCATGATGCCATTGATAAATTCTTCTCTTGTTACTTCTCCATCGCCATCATCTAACAAGTGGAACAACGCGGCACTCTCCTGAAGCGCAAGGTGGATTTCACTGTAGGCTATAGGGCCTATATAGGGCCATCTGTGGACATGAATTTGTCACACTGACCAACTCCCCAAGCACCGCAGTCCTTCACATCCAAGCCCAAAGTCTCAAGGTAAGCGTGGACATTCGGCATCGATGTGATTTGCGATAATTGTTTCTCATTGATCATGCCACTCTTCTTGGTATCAATGGCTTCAAAGAGGGCCTCTAGCTTTGTCACATACCTGGCCAGAAACCCTCGAACTGTGCGACCGCACGGCCTAATCAAATATAATTTGCAAAAATGATTTTTCACGACAGCAAGAACGAAACAAGTGCAAGCATGACAACAACCCTTCTTGCTATTCAAAGAAACCAACAAATCAAACAAGTTCATCGCCCCGGAGGCAAGATGCACTCTGCGGCGCTCTTTCTTGTCCACCACTGCCAAATCTGCATCGCTCTGCGCGGCATCTAATGTGTCCTTGGGGCAGCTGCGGCCGCATTCGTATGTGCACATGCTCTCTCTGCACACGTCGCATGTACACGGCTCACGGCCAAATTTCAGGGCATGTCAAATAAAACATCTTACAACCGCTCAGGTAGGCCAAACTGAAAACTGTCTGCCAACACAACCATGACATCCCAACAAGCAAGGCCAAACAAAGTCCCCATACCGGGTGTGTCAAATTTCAGGCCAAGGGTCTTTCAAAAAAAGCGCAGAGATGACCCGTATCAAAGCAAACACAATAACCTGCATCCGTCCGACATGAAAACAAATAAACCCCGCGCAACTTCCATAGTTTCACCTTCAAACGGAAAGAAAGCAGGAAATTACCGTGGGCAGAAACCCAAAACAGTGTTGAGGAGAACATATACGAACAAAAGCTCCTGACCGGGACCTCAAACCAGGACCCCTCAAAGAATGTCACGAAGTCGTCCCAAAAGGGCCTTTTAGAATTTCTTACAACGTCTTCATACAAGAGCCTCCTAGGAGCATCCTAAGATCGATCTTACAAGATATTTGACAAGAACCTCCTGAAGAATCCGAGAGGAGCTTTCAGATAAGCACCTCTAGCACGGGATATCTTCAAGATCTTCATGCAAAGGACTTCTGGGGGATTTCACCACGGGCCCCACGTCACAAGACCTTCCCACAAGGAATGCAAGATCGTCATAGAAGGACTTCCAAAGAACTCACACGATCTCTTTGTCATCTATGCCAGGATCTCTAGAATCCGAGGGGCCCAGAGGGTTGCACGAGCGATATCAAAAGGAGCACCGCGCCACAACGAGAGCGATCTGACACCCACAAAGTAACGAAATGGTTCCGCGAGCAATTTCACAACGAGCACAGCGCCATATCAAGAGCGATCCAACACACACAAGGTGACGAGAGAGTTGGGCGAGCACAAGGTGGAATTTCACCAAGTACTGCGCGCACCACTAAAGTACAGGCGAAATATCGGAAAAGCGTTTTACCTATATTGATATAGGTTTCAATCGCTTTGCTGTCGAGGTCTCTAGGGTTCTGCACCTGCCACGAACATGATCACCAAGCGCCAAATCCAGAAATGGCGACAATCTCACATAACCAAAAGCATCGTCCAAATTCACCAAATATTGCGTCCACCAAGGAAATGGCAATGACACCCGAAGCACGTCTTAGTTCGGCCCACGCCTACCAACGTTTTAGCAACGCGCACGCCGTACTGCGCCTGCCACTCGGATGTCCGATGTCCTGCGCATGCTGGTGGTGCTGACCCTCCGAAAGTGACGACTCTCTTGCGCTTGCCACGGAAAACGTATCATAGCCTCAGAAATGGGCACGGCACGCACGCGAGAACGCAACTCTGCAAGAGCGGTCTCCGGGCCAACGTTTCGTGCCAGACTTCGTTCAGAAACGGAAGATCCAGGAACTTTTGCGCCGGAAGGGTTGCCAAATAAGCCGGGTACGGATGCGACCACCTTCGATAAACACGATTTTAACCAAGATTATCTGTAGTAGCTTGCTAGCAGCCATCCACCAGCAGCTGCCGCACCGATTGAAACATAGGTATAAAAGCTGTTTCAGAGAAAAACAAAGGGCCAGATTGTTAGTATTTGAGGCCAGCGCTCACTTGCAGCCAGCGAACTTACGACTACCTGTTTAGTAACTCTTGTGGGTTGTTTAATGATGGTTTACCTTAGCAGGTGATTAACAAGCGTGGTTTGTAAGTCGTCGTTTCGTTGGTCATAACATCTTTGGGTGTGCTTATAATTTATAACTTTGTTTATTGACCATTTCATCATTGACGCAAAGGGTATATGTTAACTGGTGGAGGTTCGAATTCCATCGTCATACATATATGTCAAATGTTATGAACCAGGCCCTGCGGAGTTTTGAAGTCGACCATCAGTGGATTGGTTAAAGGAAGCAGAATGTTAATCTTGCTTTTGCTGTTGCGGTTTTTGTCTTTGTCCGGCAAGGATGAGAACTTGTAGCGTATTGAAAGTTAAGGACAAGGCCTTTCAGCAGCATCAAACATGTTTGAAAGTTACGGACAAGATGTTACACCGTAACATCCAAGATGCTGGAAAGTTAAGGAGAGGATCTTACAGCTTAGCATCAAGCATGTTTGGACCTTGGGGTCAAGACCTGACGCCGTAGCATCAAAGGTGTTTGAAAATTAAGGGCAAGGCCTTACAACGTGACATCCAAGATGTTTGTAATTCAAGGACAAGGTCTTAGAGCCTTAGAGCATATCATGCAAGATGTTCAAAGTTAAGGACAAGTTCTTCGAGTGTAGCGTCCAAGATGACTGAATGTCAAGCGCACGATCTTACACCGTAGCACTCAAGACGATTGAATGTTAAGGCTCAAGTCTTACTCCATAGCAACCAAACTCACACAAGATGCATGAAAGTTCAGACAAAAAACAAAGGGCCAGATTGTTTGTAGTTGAGGGCCAGCGCTCACTTGCAGCTAGCGAACTTACGACTACCTGTTTAGTAATTCTTATGTAATTCTTTTGGGTTGTTTAATGATGGTTTACGCCATCATTCCTTGGCACTTGGCATCTCGCGCGTTCAAATCTGAAAAGAAGTTAAGTGACAAATGCAAAACCATTCCTTTTTCTTTCAAGTTTTGAAACTTGGAAAGAAAACAGCTGCTCGGACAAGCAGCCACGTAGCCACTTGCAACCACTTGCAGCCACTTGCAGCCACTTGCAGCCACTTGCAGCCACAAGCAGCCACAAGCAGCCACAAGCAGCCACTTACCCCCGCAGCCACAAGCAACCACAAGCAGCCACAAGCAGCCACACGCAGCCACGCGGCCACTTCAGGCCACTTCAAGCCACTTGCCCAAGCAGCCACTTGCAGCCACAAGCAGCCACTTGCAGCCACAAGCAGCCACTTGCAGCCACTTGCAGCCACCTCAAGTCACTTCATGCCACTTGCCGCCACTTGCCCCGCAGCTACAAGCAGCCACTCTCCCTGCAGCCACAAGCAACCACTTTCCCCGCAGCCACAAGCAGCCACTTGCAGCCACTTGCAGCCACTCGCAGCCACTCGCAGCCTCTCGCAGCCACTGGCAAGTGGCTGCAAGTGGTTGCTTTTTTGAAAATCAAATTGCGCACCTCCTGCGCCCACAATGAAACACCGGCTTTACCTTTCAACTTAAGAACCCCAAGTGTCAACATACTGCGGAATTAAAAAATAAAATAAATAAAGCTCTGCGAGAATATCCCAGCAACAGTAATGTAGCCAATGTAGAAGATCGCAAAAAGGGGGTTGACCGACTCAATGACTGGCCTTGCATTCGTTGGCCTTGGCGGGCCGCTTTTCGACAACACGCCTTTGAACCCGCATGAACTGTAAGAAAGGACAAGGAAGCTATGATCTACTGTCTGCCCATTTGAGCCCAAGTCCTCACCAGCATTCTCCCGAATCGACGCAACTAAAGCACCAGCGGTTGCCTTCCCCCAACCTGGCGCCTAGCCACCAATTCCCGGCAAAGGTCACTTCCTCGGACTGTGTAGCTTGCAGCCGCTGAAAAAAAGTTTTTGCCAATAGATGCGTAATTCCAAAATGGTGGATTGGCCGGTGGGGAACTAAAAATCGCCTTCAGCAAATCAAGGCTTCATACATTGTGTAAATTGCCCGGAAAGCAGTACCATAGCGGCTCCACACCCAAAGCTTTGCATCAAGCTCCACGGCATCATCGGTGATGAACGTTTGGAGTGTTGTTCCAAGGGTCAATGCCCCCATTGTCATGAAAACAGCGAGGAGAACCTTGTGCCGTGAGGCCAGGCAGAATTAAAACAATCCACCCTATATCTGCTCACTCACTCATACTTTAGGTCAAAAAAAAACGTGTGAAAACTCCGGCATGAACGAAGTTAAGCCTACGCCCAAATCCCAGCATTGGACACCTTTGACAGCCACTACAAATTGAAACGCGACAAGCGTAGCAACTAGGCCGTCAAACCATACTTCTTGAAACTCCTTCAAGCTGTGATTTTGCAACCCCTAACTCTAACTTTAAAAAGGTTAGCTACCGATTAGCTACACCATGTTCCTTGCTTAAAAACTAGACGACAGTGTGGCCCGACAGAGCAGCAGAAGGGAGTGGATCATAAGAAGGTATGAAGATGACGGATGATGACTGATGTTGAAATATGAAAAATCATGATGAGGCTGTTGATGCATAAATGCAGAATGAATGATAATGAAATGTTTTTATGATATATGATCCTGTATGCCCCCATGCCATCTATTCAGATGACTGGGATGACCTCTTTAGCATCGCGACTGGCAACGTCTGAATACAGCGTCAAAGACTAGAAGCAAGGCACGCTGCAAGACAGGAAAAAGATAGATCCAACAAGCCCCAAGTCCACGTTAGCTGTCGTGGATCCCGCTTTTTCCACGAACATGATTCTTGCTCAGGCCTCTGAACCGCGATTCTGCTGGTGAAACAATCGATTTCGTTCACTAAACGCAAGATGGAAGAAAGCAGCTCAGTAGCAGTACAGTAGCCAGCTGCATTGGGCAACAGCCATTCATCTTCAACTTGGCAGCTGCGGAAGCACATCAACATCTGGATTTGCGTCAAGAAAACAGACATGGTCAGGTCAGCTGCGAGAAGGGAAATTCAAACCTAAACGAAACAATGAATCTTAGAAGTCGCGCATCCATCTTAAACTGCCGTCTCTCCAACTTTTCCTGCAGAGAAAACGCTTGCTCTAGCCAAGGGACTTGAAACCGCAATTCTGCTTCGAACAAACATCGGTCGCACTATCTTGATATCTTCCTCTCCCTTCGCATTTCCAGCCGCAACTTGAATCATACATAGGCTTTTACACAGAACAGCTTTTACACACAGCGACTTTTACACACAAACGCCTTTCCGCATACAAAATTTCACACTGAGACGCCTTGACACAGAGCAGCTTTGGCACAGAAAAGCCTTTGCACAGAGCAGCATTTTACACAGAGAAGCCTTTGCACATAGCAGCTTGTACACGCAGAGGCTTTTACGCAAAGAATGTTTTATACAGAGAAGCCTTTACACGGAGCAACTTTTACACGCAAACGCATTTATGCATAGAAGATTTTATGCAGAGAAACCTGTACACAGAGCAACTTTCACAGACAGCCGCATTTACACACAGATATCCTTTACACACAAAAGCTTTTACATTGGCGAAGTTTTACAGAGAGGAACTGTTACACGCAAACACCCACAGAAGTTTTTACACAGGAAAGTTTCTACACAAAGAAGTCTTTACACAAAGCCTGCAGACTACATGGCTGGGCGCGTGCAGAAGGCCGCGTCACGAAACAGTGTTTTTGCTAGTTCACTGCACTGGCGCCACAGCGAGAGCGTATTTTTTTCCTTTTTTACTGTGTTTCGCCTCAGTGAAACCTCTTTTTTTGTCTTTTTTTGTTGTTTTTTTTGGCGTGGTGTTGGTTGGGGGGTGGG
>Ga0126342_10021692_pt1 | contig 10679 bp, 12 predicted proteins | sample Cyp1metagenome_FD_92528 | JGI IMG/M metagenome (GOLD analysis project Ga0126342, IMG submission 92528) | Coral microbial communities from Lord Howe Island, Old Settlement Bay, Australia - Cyphastrea 1 metagenome | ecosystem: Host-associated > Invertebrates > Cnidaria > Coral ... | reverse complement strand
CCTGAAAGCACAGGCTTCCGTCGCAACATCGCAGTGGTTCATGAGCAGATAAGCACAACAGATTCCAACTGGATTTGTCCAAAAATTGGTGATATCCATGGGATATCCCAATTCATCGCCATTCCTTAAAATTCCTTAGAAACCAGTTCCCAAAACAGTTCCCCCAATTCTCCCACAGAGGTGCCTGGAGCCTCTGGGGCCTCTGAAGCAGCTCCTGCTCAACCTGCGGAACCTGCAGAACCTTCTGAAGCCACTGGGGCACCTGCGCAGGCATCTGTTGAGGCACCTGCCGAGGCATCTGCTGAGGTGTGGACACCAAAAGTTGATGAGTTTGAAGATGCCTGAAGATGTTTGAAGATGAAGAATGCGAAACACAGAGAGTTTGAACATAGGCATACTGACTTGATGTACGGTGTTTGGGTTGACCACAGGTGGAAAGCAGAGCAGCGGCAGATCCCACAGAGTTGCCGCCACCAGAGGTCCGGATTTTCCAGACCATCGTCAAGTGTGCAAAATGCCTGACACCCTACTGTAACGGCCCATAAGTCTACATAATAAGCTACATTAGGAGCGATTGAAGGTCACAACGTTTTTCTTCCAGCAAGACTGTATGAAAACCCATGCCTAGCAAGCCGGCCCTCTTGGCAGCGAATTCCACAGTTGATGAAAAGGTGAGACTTGAAATGACTTGAAACATCTTGAAACTGAAGCCAAAATATGACAAAAGGAAGTGACAGAAAACGACAGAATTCGTTGGATCATGGCGTGTTGGATCCAGTTCCTAGGCCCTTGGACCACTGGCAGCAGCTGCAGAGCCAGCAGAGCCAGTGGAGTCCCAAGTCTTGTGAGGTGTGCAATGACAAGACAAGAATAACACGACACGATGAAGCGAGATAGTTAGTTATGTAATGTATTGTAATGTTATGTATACATAATGCTACATATGTTGTATACATACATGACATCACGTCAAGCTACAATGCCACCAGCCAATGTGACAAACTCAGCATACGATGAGGCCTCCCAGCTTGACGTTACTGAGCCAACTGAGCCGACACAATCGGAGGAGATTTGGAAGTCTGCTTAGTGACCTTCTCCAACGATATTCTTTTTCTTTTACATTCTTTTACCAAATATATCGAACAGAACGCTCTGGGACCGAAGCTTCAAAGTTTGGTGAAAATCTCAAAGCCAGTGTTGGTCTGAATGTTTGCTCCACCCTTTCGCACGTCAGAACTCTTTTCACGAACATCTCGGATCCAACAAAAATGCAGATGTCTTTGCACTGCACATCCTGGCCATCCCTGGCCCATTCAGTGTGGACTCTTGGAGGAGTTAGCAGAGAATGCTGAGGCTGGTAAAGCATGGTAAAGCGCTGTCAAACACCTGAAACGCTTTTACCATCTTTTACCTAGGAGACGCATGGAGACGCGGGTCTACACGTAGTACGTAGATGTACGTAGTTGAGGTCATTTGCATATGCTGTGAGATGGTTTCATTAATTAATCTTGAATGGCCAAATGATTAGTTCTGAGAGTAGAGTCGAGTAGGAAAGAGGAAGGGAAGGGAAGAGCAAAACGAAAACGGCAGGACAGCAATGGGAGGCAGACACACTGTTCTGTCACTTGACACAGGAAGATCCGTGATTACCTCTTGTTTTGGTCTTGTTCTGCTTAGTTCTACGGTATTCTACAGTAAGCTGCATTCATCTTCGAAAATCTCCAGTAGTCTCTTGCGATCGCTGGTTTCAAATTCGGTGGTCTGCGCACATGAGAGACAACCACAGCCTGCCAGGCCTCAGCTCCAGAGCCGCAAACCTCGTGACGGCGGATTCAAAAAGTCCTGTGAGTCCAACACAAGGTGTATATTTTGTATCTGACAGTGACATACAGTGACAATATCTATCAATATCTGATATATCCATTTCTGAAACATCTTGCAAACACATGCAAATAATTCGGCAAATGAAGTGAACTTGAGTAGCATTGGCATCGTGTAGAATTCCTTTGAATGATTTAGCAAGGGATATCGAAGTGTTGCACTTTCTATTCCAGGGTTCGTGACGCCGCAAAAGGAGTTACGCAGCTAAAGACTTAATTTCCTATTGCTCCAATTGCAGTGATTCCTCTGTTCCATTGCAGAATTTGGCAAACCACTTGCATCTCTCTTTGCCATGATGAAAGTCTGTTGTGTAGCCCGTTGGGTCATAGGTGGGAATTGGGTAAGTGGAACGCATTTTGACCCACCTTGATCCACCTTGCACGTATTGCGGTTTGCTTGTGGTATTCAAAGCTGCTGCCACCGCACTGTCAAAGCGCTTGCCGAAGATTTGCTATCAAAGCCCTAGTAGGGCAGCAAGTGAATGACACATGTAGGTGCACACTGCCTTGGCGGACCTCTACTCAAACTTGCATATACACAGAGCGGGACAGATGCGATACAATCACAAGATCAGATATATAATTCTTGATACAACATGCGCAATTCTGCATTTCAGCGTGTTGAGATTTACAATTTAGATCTCTGCATATCAAATGAGGAAGGTTTGCAGGCATTCACAGTACTGAAGGCTGCTTGGAGCGCGCATTTGTTTCTGACATTTGCTGATTATGTCGTTGACTGATCCTCTGCTTGAGGCACGGCAAACAGATGCAAACAGCACACTGCCAGTGGCTGCCAGAATGTGCACATCAGTGCATACGCTACCGTACACTGACATACTCCGGCATACTCCTATTGATGTCCTATTGATGCTGTGTGTCCAGGATGCCTCAGGCAGCTTCCCAGATCAGTCCTGGTCGAAAATCAAGCGTGGCTTGACTTGTAAAACTGTTCCAAGGGCCATGCAAAGCACAGAATGATAATGGGTGATGGAAGACTGCGTGACTGCCTGGTCTTGAAGTAACATCTCCCTCTCTATATAGTACAAGTCCAAATATAATATGCTTCATGTGATCAATTTTGGAGTCATCAATAATATATAATATAATATATATATATATAGATAATTATATATATATAGACAATTATATACACATACAATTATATATGTATATAATTATATATATATATACGTATATATATACGTATATATATATATAGACAGATACGTAATGATATGTATATATACATACAACGCACATGAAAACATGTAAGGCATCTACCTTCCATTTTTGCTTGTCAGCACTGACATTGATTCATGGATCCGGGCCGAGATGAAAACCGAGAAGTCTCGGTCAGTAGCAGTGCCTCTACAGCTGAGCCCTCTCCGCAGGACTGCAGGATGAGAGTTTGTCGAGCTTTAGTGGATTGATTAGCTGAAGATTATGAAGACGCATGAAGCCATGCTGGTTCAACCAGGTCCCACTGAAAGTCCACGTTTTTAATTGCAGAAAAGTAGGCAAATTTGCGACTCGTGCGAGATCACAAGAAATTGACCAATAGAGCTTGATTTGTTCTGCCAAGTTGGCGCCTCTTGACAGGACACTGCTCAATTTGACCCAGAAGCGCCTTGGCAAAATGTCGCCGTTTGCGATGCAAAGTAGCAAAAGTATGCAAAAGTTTCGTCCCTTTAATTGAACATCGAACGCTTTCCTGACCTTCGCCCCACAACGACGATCTGCCAGCAGTCCTACAAGAGCCGTAGCTGCTGCCACTTGTCCGGCCAGTGAGCGGCCACAGCTGGCCGAAGCCGGTCGAAACCGGTCATACCATGCTTGCTGAAAGCATACCATGACCCATGACATGCCCATTGAGAACTATATTCTCGGAATCATGGGGGACAACCCTTGCGGCCTTGGCGTTGCAGAGGGTTCGGTGTGATGCGGGAGACAAGCCTGTCCAGAATTGAGCCGTGAAGTCTTTTTCACGTCCTTAGGACAGAGGTTTGGAGCCGAAGCTGGCAAATGCTGATGCTTTGCTGATTCACAGCATCGATGACAAGGAAGTGCAGGCCCAATTTGCACAAGAGTGAAGGTTGTAGCCGAGCTTGCCATGAAAAGCATTTAGTCACATGTAAATGCAAGTAGCACTTCGATTCGACGGATAGAACAAATAACAGTTTGCCTGGTGTATTCCGGTATATTCCGGTCCTCTTTACAAGTTCGAGTTTGACACCTTTGTGATTCCGGAGAAGTTCTTTGATCCATTTCGATCTCAGAAAATGCAAGAGGCTGGGAATGCGCCGATGCCGCGAGCTTTGCTTTCACCGCTGGGTAGCCCACAGACGACACCAGGCGCCTTTGCCTGGGTTGACCCGGACCTTCAAACGTGGCCGTACTACAGCGATCTACTCTGGCATGCAAGGAGGACTACGCTTTTGCATATACAACATTGTACATTATGCAGCATGTAGAGAATAAGCAGGATGATGCAATGCTCCCTAATTAAATCTTTCATGTTCTGTTCAACGGAAGTTTAGTTGGCAAGACTTCGGAGTTGCGGGCAAATCTCTGTCCATGGTCAGTTCTCCTCCTCCTCCTCATCCTCCTCATGATGATGATGATGATGATGTCAACCACAGAGATAGCAACAGCAGTTGGCAGGTGGAATCAGTAAAGAGCAGAAACAGTCAGGGAGCTTGTGAAATTGTTGGTGAAACAATGGATGTGCGTGAATGGCCGTGTTTTTACAAGCGCGGTGGCCCCAGGGTAGGAGGGTCTGTTTCTGCGTGTTTTCGGCCTCGATCTGGAAAAGGAGTCGACAAAATGTGCACGAAGCTGTAGCAAGACCCCGATTTTGGTTGAAAATGCGCTTCTCACCGCATGGTTGGGCAACTTTTGGAAGACGAGGTCGGAAAAATGTGCACGTAGTGAAAAGACGTAAAAGAACCGAGGCGTTCAGAGTGGAGCGGAATCACCCCCATTGTCAGCGCTGGGAGCACGTTGGTCGATTTGGTGGGGCGCTCCTGCTATGCGGAATGGTAATCGGAGGTGACGAAGCGCATTGGCACAGCTGTGCTGAAAAAAAAGAAGAGGCAGCTCAGAGAAGAAGTAGATGAGAAAAGAGGCGCCTCAGAGAAGGAGTGGCTCAGGGAAGAGATGGCTCAGTGAAGAAGTAATTCAGTTAAAACTGTGGTTTGGAAAAGCCTTAGCTTAGGGAATGGGTAGCTCAACCGAGAACTAGCTCGTTCATTCACTGGTTCACTCATTCATTCACCCAATCATTGCTTCATTTTCTTCCGTTTTGTTTCGTTTTCGTTTTATTTATCGCGTCATGCTCAGCCATGTTCATTTGATTTTGTTTCATTTCGTTCATTTCATTTCCTTTTATTTGAATTTCATATCCTTTAGTGCGCTTTATGCATGTCGTGCATTTCATTCATGTCATCAATTCAGCATTAATTATATAATTCGTTCAAATCATTCATATCTCAATGTCCAGCCATTTGTTCATGCATTATATAATTCGTTCATTCCTTCTTTGACTCTTTCGTTCTTTCATTTCTTCATTCCTTCCTTCCTTCCTTCCTTCCTTCCTTCCTTCCTTCCTTCCTTCCTTCCTTCCTTCCTTCGTTCCTTCGTTCCTTCATGCCTTCCTTCCTTCCTTCCTTCGTTCCTTCGTTCCTTCATGCCTTCCTTCCTTCCTTCCTTCGTTCGTTCGTTCGTTCGTTCATTCCTTCTTGCATGTTTTCGTTCTTTCATTTCTCCATTCAGTATTCGTTTCTTCATTCATTCGTTCATTCATTCGTTCGTTCATTCGTTGGTTGGTTGGTTGGTTGGTTCGTTCGTTCGTTCATATGTTTGTTCCTTCATTCCTTCATTCCTTCATGCGTTCCTTCATTCGTTCATTCATTCATCCTTTCTTTTTTCTTCTTCTTTTTTTCTCTCCTTTCTTCCTTCCTCCCTTTCTTTTTTCGTTCTTTCGGTCTTTCTTGCGTCCATTCATGTAGTCGCTTACGCATGGACTGACGTATTGATTTCGTGTCATGTCAGTGGATGTCAGTGGCATCTCAACAAGCGTTGTGCTGATTCGTTGATGCACCTCACGACCTCAATCTTTTATTGTTTCTGAATCTCACAGATATTCCTGTAGGCCAGTGATTTAGTCGTCGCATTGTTTTGAAATTTCCGACCCGGCGTAGCCGGCATTACGGGTACACAGTTTAAGGATGTTTAAGGACACTGGTCTTAATTATGCTTGATTCCCCAAACAGTGTGTCCACACTGAGGGGTTCTCACGGTAGGTGTCAAAGGCCGGGGTTAGATCAGGTGCTCCATCAGCGGCGCGGCATTTTTACTGTAAATTCTCGTGTAAGGGTGTTTTGGTGATATGTCCATGTGCATTTCGACTGCGCAGGCTTGCACAAAGTCTGCACCGCGGAGTTCTCAAGGTCTGGAGTCTGGGGCATTTTCATTGTAAATTCTCGCATGAACGGCCCTTATTAGATGTCCAGCAAAGTGCGGGCCTAAGTGCCTCGGCTCATTTTTTGTGGCGGAGTACTTTGTAGACCACGACAGCTGAAACTCGCAACCCTCTCGTCACTTTGTGCATGTCTGAGCGTCTCGTTGTGGCGTGGTGCGAATCTCGGCTTTTTGTGCGCATCGGATCGCTCTCGCTGTGGCGCGGTGCGAATTTTGATCTCGCGCCGCAACCTTCTCGGCACTTTGTGCGTGTCCGATCGCTCTCGTTTTGGCGCGGTGCTGATTTTGACTGATTCCCTAAGATCCTGGTAAAGAGATCTTTTGAGTTCTCTGGAAGAACCTTATATGAAGATCTTGCAAGAGTTTCATGATGCAATTATCAGAAACTCTTCTAGAGATCCTGGGTCCTTGCATCTTATCAGAAGCTCTTTTGGAAATCCTGTCCCTACTAGCTCCTTGCGTGATCTTGTACAGGTCCTTGTCAGAAGACCTTGTGGAGATCGAAGTCCTTGCATGAAGATCTTGCATATGCCAATGAAGTAGAGGTGGTTGTATCAAAACTCTTCCTGGATGCTCTTGGGAAATTCTTGTTATGGGTCCTGGCAGGAAGATCTTGGTCAAGGTTTTTTACAGTTCATTGTGAGAAGAACTTGTAGGGATCCTGGTGCAATCCTCTAAGAAGTCCTTGCGTTATCTTGTGCAGGCCCTTGTGAGCAGATCTTGTGTAGATCTTGTTGAAACCCTCCTCAAGAGGTCCTTGCATTAAGATCTTGAAGGTGCTCTGTGCTGGTGCTTGTCTGCAAGTTCTTCTGGGATGCCCATAGGAAGTTTTGTATGAAGATCTTGTGAGCTCCTCTATATTGATCTATATAGAAGGTCCTGCTGCTGCAATTGCGCTAAGGTCTGACCTGATCTGTTGCTGTTCCATAGCTGCTCTTGCTTGTATTTGGTACATTGACTTCTTACCCCCCACACTGTTTGGGGTCTCTTGCCGGAGTAACTTTTGAGACGTTTGGTTTGGAAAATCAGGTCTGTGGCACTGTGGTGTAGGCATCAATTTAAAGTTTCAATGATACTTTCATTACACACTTCAGGCGTTTTTTTTCTGAGATTGTCTTGGAAAAACACTTCAGGTGTTTTTTTTTCTGAGATTGTCTTGGAAAAAACACCATCCTTTTTGTGTGAAAGTTTTGGGGCGGCCATGGCTGAATATTACTTCTCCTGCCTTCCTTTCTGCGACACCCTGTTGAGCTCACGGCAATTTGTGTCGCAAATTTCTTGACTGCAGGGCCATGGATGGAAGACGGAAACCTCATGATGTGTCCTCAGAGAAATGGCACAAACTTTGATTGTGACCCGTGCTTGCCACCATGGTTTATAGATGTCAATGCTCAAGCAGTAAGTCTTTTGGATGTATAAGGACAGGGGCAGAGGCCACGTTCACGGTGGTCAATTTTACCATGAATGTTGGACTCTTGACTTTGCCTTGTCTCTTCGCACAGCATGGTTGGTCAACAGGCGCGACTGAGTGAGTTGATACAAGAACAGTAACAGGTAAGACTCGGAATCCACGGTCGAACACAGCAGAGCTTTGATGACCTTTGTGCATCCTTTGTGCATAAAACCTGGCAGGCGTCGTCATGGCGTTTGCAGGAGTGGCATGTGCTTGCACTGCTTTGTTCATGCAGGAAAGCTGCTTGGTCTGTTTGAGCAAGTCGATAAGTTGATCTGTGCCTGATGTTTCTTTCACGTTTCTGCCTTACTGATCCTTACTCGTACTGTAGTTGAGCAGATGTTTTTCATTCTTGTTCCTTCTATGTGAGTGGACATTCCTTTTATGAAAGTGCAAAGGAGCAATGTCCTTTGTGGAAACCCTAGAAAGTGGTTGATACACGTTGATACCAGGTCCTGAAACAGATACTGCCTTTTGGAATTGATGGGAAAGTGAGAATATGTTCCTGACTCCTGGCAACATTCTGAGGCTTGGTTGCGCTGATCAGGACGCATTTAACGTGTTTGAGCGCAAGATGCCACTGACGTTGTGCGCTATGTATGATCTTACAACGTTTCTCTCTGAAACCGAACATTTACTGACATCAGTTTGATTTGATACATAGGACTAGTATTTTCGAGTCTTGCCTCCATTTCAAAATTCGGGATTTCACAGCCTAGATTCAGAAGAGGAGAGGCATTCCACTCCCAGACTATCCAGATCTCGCACGTGAAGCTGTCGGTTCTCGATTTGCAGTGTTTCTTAGCCTTACAGCATGCAGCATACATGTCCGCAAAGAAAGCAGACCACAGCACTGCTGCAGTCACCTTGTTTTGCTAATCACATGCGAATTTCCTTCGAACAGTACAGCACCGACAAGGGGGAAGAAGTGACAGTATACGACGAGCTACTCTGCAGCCCTGGAAGTGCTAAGGTTGGCCCATGTGGTAGCCCTGGTTGAGATATTTGGCTACGTTTCTGCTAACCTGATTGCTCTGGCAAATGGTTGGGCTCTCGGAGTAAATACTGCATACTTTACAATTGGGAATCAGACAAAACATGAAGAGGACAGTTTTTTTTGGGTGACTCTAAAACGCTGGTTACAGTGAGTTCAAGCATGCCATGCAACAGTTAGCTGGGCTGTAGTTGCTCTGCTTTTGCATGTATTCTGAATATTCTGATTTATTCCCCACATCACTGTGTGGGGTTCTTGTTTTTTCGCTTGGATCCCGCTGCTCCTCTTCCGGTTCCCGCCGCTCCCGCCGCTCCCTCCTCCCAAATCACACCTCCCTCATCAAATCACACCTCACTCATCACAGCTCCACTTCTCATCACAACTCATCACCGCTCCACTTCTCATCAGCTCATCACAGCTCAGCTCATCACAGCTCAACTCATCACAGCATCCAATCACAGCTCCACTTCTCACCATCCACTCATCACAGCTCAACTCATCACAGCTCCTCCCACTTCTCACCATCAAGACTCATCACAGCTCCACTTCTCACCATCAACTCATCACAGCCCAACTTCTCACCATCCACTCATCACAGCTCAACTCATCACAGCTCCACTTCTCACACCTCACTTCTCACACCTCCCTTATCACATCCTCACCTCTCACATCACTTATCACATCACCACTCATCACAGCTCCACTTCTCCGTGGTCAGCAGACTGCCTTTCTCGTGGCAGGTGCAGCTCCTCACAACTCATTCAAAGCTCCTCACACCTCATCAACCCACATGTTCGAAAGCTGCGGCTGCCTTTCGGGTGGCAGGCGCAGTACACAGAGCGTCCTGGAGGAGCTGCGGCGCGCGTGGCCGGCGGTGGGGCCGCGGCTGCTTTTCGCGTGGCAGGCGCAGTACACAGAGCGTCCTGGAGGAGCTGCGGCGCGCGTGGCCGCCGCTGGGGCCGCGGCTGCCTTTCGGGTGGCAGGCGCAGTACACAGAGCGTCCTGGATGCCTTTCGCGTGGCAGGCGCAGCACAGAGAGCGTCCTGGAGGAGCTGTGGCGCGCGTGGCCGCCGCTGGGGCCGCGGCTGCCTTTCGCGTGGCAGGCGCAGTACATTATAGAGCCTCCAGGACAACTTGCGGCGCGCCCCCGCTGGGCTGCTTTCGCATGGCAGGCGCAGTACACAGAGCTCGCTTGGCAGGCGCAGTACACAGAGCCTCCTGGAGGAGCTGCTGCCTTCGTGTGGCAAGCGCAGTGCACAGAGCCTCCTGGACGACCTGCGGCGCGCGTGGCCGCCGCTGGGCCGCTGCTGGCTGGCGTGTGGCAGGCGCACCACACAGAGCCTCCTGGAGGAGTTCTGGGCTCGCTCTCACTGAGGCATTGCGTGAGACTTATGGAGTTATAACACGAGTTATAACGTAAGTTAGCGATGGATAAGTCAGGATGCAATTAGCTAAGTAGTTTCATAAGTTGTATTCACCTGAGTGAACTTAGGATGGACTTATGGACTTATAAGTAGTGTTATGCAACAGGGTGAAATAAAGTTACAAGGGGACTTAGCTTTTTTCAAAATGTGGAAATTTCGACGTTTTTTGTAAGTTGCTTTGAGTTGAAAGTGTGATTTGGTTGATGAAGGGTTGATGTGGTCATAGTGTTTTTGCCGTAGAAAGTTAAGGCTCAAGTTGGAAACCGGTTGTGGCGTCTCACTTTTTTTTAAATGGGCTACTTTCATTACCCCATTATGCAGAGCTGCGCTTAAAGCGTGGACACGAAGTGAGGGAACAATGTCCCTTTTGCGGTGAGCAAATCCCACCTGTCTGGGAACATCTCTCCTGGCATTGCTCCGCCGAACAGTTGTCTTCCGGCCGCCCT
>Ga0126342_10021691_pt1 | contig 10679 bp, 9 predicted proteins | sample Cyp1metagenome_FD_92528 | JGI IMG/M metagenome (GOLD analysis project Ga0126342, IMG submission 92528) | Coral microbial communities from Lord Howe Island, Old Settlement Bay, Australia - Cyphastrea 1 metagenome | ecosystem: Host-associated > Invertebrates > Cnidaria > Coral ... | reverse complement strand
TGACGATGATGATGAGGGACTTGGAGATGATGACGACCTGCCTCCACTTGAGGAAGTGGAGGGAGCTGCTGATGAGGCCTCCAAGATGGAGGAGGTTGATTAGGAGCAGACTGAGTTTGCCAGGTAGTAGTTCGCATTAGGCTTTGGGCATTTTGCGATCATGAATTTGGTTGGTGTCCATCACTGTGCGTGAATATGGATACCGGAAGAAACCGCGAGAGACCTTCTGTACAGTGGAACAAAAAGAAACTCAGAAACGTTCTTGATTGATTACCAAACAGTTTGCAGATGTTGGTGCAATTGTCCACATATTTCCGCTATCAATTTTCCAAGCGCACCACATCAACCATAGTGTTCTGCATGGGGCAATGTGAATTGATGGTGCTGAGGCAAGGGTATTTCTGATCGCAGGGGCGCTGCTATGTTTTGGGGGGAGCCTTTACTCTGTCTACGTGGCGCCGATGAATTTGAAGCGGTTGTCGGATTTTGCGGTAACATTTTGGGTAGCTGCCCTTTGGAACTCAGACTTGGAAACCTGACTTGGACGTGCTTCCAAACTCATTCTTTTTATGTCCGAATTCCACATTTTGTCTTCAATATTTTCTTGCCACCACAGAAATCACAATCCAGCATTCTTTGAAATTGCAGGTTGCGGTGACGCATGACCCCAACAAAAAAGAGGATCGGCCCATTTTGAAACGTGGTGAGTACATGGCTGGTGCCAGCATCGTTACTGGGCGGATGGAGACTTTGAATCGTTTTTCCCCAACAGCAAAACTTTGCCATCGGGTCTTTAGCCCAGACTAGCTCCGGTGTGATCCGGTGCAGCTTCAACACCAGGTTCCGGACAAGGTTCCGGAGGGTTTCGGTGCAGATACCTCGTGAGGTTCCGGTGGGTTCCGGTGCAGATACCTTGTGCACGGAAGTTTCTGGTGCAGGTACTCGGCGAGGTTCCGGAGGGTTACGGTGCAGATACTTGGTTAGGTTCTAGAGGGTTTTGGTGCAGGTACCTGGTGAGGCTCCGGAAGTTCCCGGTGCAGCTACTACCTGACGAGGTTCCGGAGGGTTCCGGAGGGTCTTTAGTGAAGATGCGTGGTGAGGTTGTGGAGGGTTCCGGGCAGATACCTTGTGAGGTTCCGGAAGGTTCCGGTGCAGAGACTTTGTGAGGTTCCGGAGGGCTTTGGCGGAGAAGATGCTTGGTGAGGTTCCGGAGGGTTCCGGTGCAGATACCTTGTGAGGTTCCGGAGGGTTCTGGTGCAGATGCTTTGTGAAATTCCAAGGGGTTCCGATGTTTTTTATGGCATAAGCACTTAATTTTCATGGCATAAGGGCTTAATTTTTATGGCATAAGCACTTTTTTAATGGCAAAAACGCAGAAGCTTTCAAGCTGTTGGGGATAGCACGTGAGTTTATTTGTTTCTGCCACCAGTGGAACTTATTTGGTGATGAGGGGGGTGCGAATGGTATGTATGTGTCCGTATTCTGTAGAGGTTGCAATAATGGGGATGCGACCTTCAAACATGGAAGTATACAGTGGCACAAGCATGGGTATGTAAATGAGCGAGGTCCCTAGATACCATGTTTCGCCTTACCCAAACAAACCAGCAAACTTCGGATTGCCGAGGTTGGCGCGCTGGTCATGACCTACGTGATCATGAGGAGGTGATCCAGATCCGCTGGGCAATTGCGCAATTGCCCAGACTTGTGCCGTGGTGTGGTTGAAACTCCGAGTTTCCTTGCTAGATTTGCTAGTAGGGTGGTAGTGAGAATATATATATATACACAGATTAAAAAACCCCTTGATATCGGGTCGCACTTGCCATTTGTTTTAGAATACGGTTTCTTGCTAATTCTCCGACAAAAGCAGTTTCACCCGCGTCACCAATCATTTTCAGGAGCAGGAATAGTCTGTCCTTGAGCCGACCCCAGGCTTGATCAAAGCTGGCCACTCAAAAATCACCGCTGGCACTCGGATGTTTCCAGTTTCTAAAACTTGGCTGGTTAAATACCTCAAGCATCCTCAAACCTTTCGAGCCGGCTAGAATGCCATCCTGGGCCAGCACCCCATGTTTCAAAAACTGCCGTGTACTGAACCACCACATCCCAATGAGAGGGGCATGGCAGACACCACACCAAAGCCTTGTCAAGCCGTGGGCGGTTCCTCGGAGTTGCTCAGAATGTGAAAATCGCGAGCGATTTCCGGAGAGCACCATGGAGCACCCGAGACTTAACAAGAGTATTTGGATCATTTGGTTCCAGAGTTTTCAACATGTTGCCTGAAGTTTGTGCTTTCCCCTGTGAGCAAACCAAGGTGGAATCAATTTTTGAAGGACCATGTTTGAATGGGATCAAGTCTTCCAAGCAACGTTTACATTTCAGAACTTCCTTGCTTTTGGCACGTGGCTCAATGAAGATGAGTGCTTGCAGACAAATTGTTCCCCAGTTATCCCTGTCCAAAAAATATCATGCAATGGCAGTCTCTAGTCATTTCCTGACCTCGAGAACCCGCTTCCTGGATTCAAACTTTTGGTCACATCCAAACACGTTCACCAATCACACATATTGTCTTTCTTGTCACTTGATTCCATCTTCCAAGAAACTGGGATTTAGTTGATGTAGGCTAAACAAATATAGAGAAATTTTAGGTCAACCATTGAATCCTCAGTCTTTTTCCCAGTGGACATGGCCTGAGTTGTGTTCCACCAGACTTTGCGCTGCGTAAGATGCCGAAAGTGGGGGAACCTGAGGAGGATCTTCATGTGGGATATGGGAGAAGTTGGCACAAACAAGCGCAGATTGGAATGGTTTTCATACAATAATGATCCCCTTGATGTTTGAAGACCATTTGAACCCAAATATTAGCGGCAAGCCCAGATTTGTTATGCACGGTGGGTCCCGGCCAAGGTGCTGAACCTCAGTTCCACCTGGGAGTTGCTGCGCTCTAGCGGCTTCGATTTCAGGTGAAGAAGTTCGTGGGGACCGTGTGGATGTTTGTGGAAAGGGAAAAATCACATGTTCATCTAGTCTCAAGTGAATCTAGTGTTTGGCTATGTGATGTCAGAGGAGCAGAAGACTTCCATCGCCACTTTTTGTTCCAGGGGTGAGTTTCGGCCCCAGGAGCAGCTTCATGGCTGGTGGCCATGGGCATGGCTCCCAAGAGCAGTACTACGAGGACCAGTTCCACCAGCCTGGAAGCCACGGACACGAGCAGTACTATGATGACCAGCACCATCAAGAGTACTATGATGACCAGTGGAGCCATGGTCATCATGGTCATCATGGCCATCATGGCCATCATGGGCCCCAGGCTGCCCATGGCCATCATGGCCATCATGGCCAGCCAGGTTACGACCAGGGCTACGACCAAAGTTCTGGGGAGGCTGCCGATGCAAAGCCCGTCGACAGCGCTGCGCCCATGTCAATGGCACCTGGCGAAGAAGGCAAGGGAAACTGTCATAGCATTGGCACAGTGAATCCAGTTTAGGAAAGGTTGGATGAAAACACATTTGGGACTTAAGAGTCTGAGAGCTTGCAAGGTATTGTCCATACTCGAACAAAACTAGTAGTGGTTTCCGAATCACCCATTCCGGTAGCTCCGCAGGTTTCGAAGAGCTACCATCTGTGGAGGGTCCTGAGAACATACCACTGGAGGCAGGTGGTGGGCTGCCACCGCCCGAAGCGGAGGATGGCTTTGAGGCTGAGGGTCCAGAGGTGCCAGTGGGAATGAAATCAGGGATTGAGCCTGTGAAGATCTGTGAATATCTGTGATCTCGTTCAAGCACTTGAAGCTGGCAAAGCCATGTGCTTTTGCATGATTTTTCATGACCTCAATTTCGATTGTTGCTGATTATATCAGTTATATCTGATTCATAGCTGCCATTGCCGAGTCATCCCCGATTTCCACCTGGATTTCGTCGGCAGCGAAAGGTGGAAGAGGTGGAGGCCCCCCTGGCCGCACCGTACAGCGACGAGAACGAAGGGGGCGACCAGGCGGCTTTCGAAGAAGGAAGCGGAGAAGGTCCACCACTGATGTTGGTTTGGATGCTCAGAATGGTGGCACTGCGTGGAGCTCACTATGTGTATCAGTATCTATATTTCAATTCTATATGAACAGGGTTTATTCATTTACGATCATTTACGTGTACGTGTATATGCTGTATATGCATGTAATACATATTCAGATTATACATACATACATACATGTTACTGTCATTGTATCATAATAAATGTACACATGTACGTGAGTGTAGGTATCTGAATACACAAGGTGTTGGATCTGTGCCTGGCCATTCTTTGCTGACTTGGGGTCTTCATTGGGACACCAGAGTCTGGCCAAGGTGAACAGTGAAGGGCAGAACCTGTTGGCCAAAGAGAAGACAAGGCGAGGAAGCTGCATGGGTGGGACAATTGGACCTGAACAGCAAGATGGATGACATGACCGACATGATCCATGTCTCAGGCCATAGCCTCGGGCCATGAACTCACATTGCTACTGGATGGTACTGGGGTGTTGACGTGGCTCGGATGGGTTGCTTATATAATCTATTATAATCTTATATACATTTGGTTACACGTGGCAGGCAGCTCATCAACAAGGTGAAGATCTTGTCCAAGACCTTGCAGGACGGCTGCCGTGGCGCTGTGTTCGATTGGTTCAAGTTGGTGCCCGGATCCAGTCAGGCGAAGTTGCCCGCTTACGACGAGGGCTCGTTTGGGCCCTGCAGTTGATGTCAAACATGTTTCGAAAAAACAATGGTTGGATGATTGGAATGGACTCGGTTTTGTGAAGCCACGGTTTCACATGACTTTGGCTTTTTGAATTGTAAAACTCTTTGGAAGATGGTAAATGTTTGTTTTTCATGATCGGTTCACCCAACGAATGCTGTGCTGTGAATGCTGCTTCGCTGAGGGACCTTCCAGAGATGGAAGATGAGATGCGAGAGATTTGCAGGGCCAGAGAGGCTTGGCAGTTGATACAGACTGGAGTCCCACAGTCCAATGTTTTTTCAATGTTTGTTGATTGGACATGGCAATTTGAACTCCATCATTCGTAGATTAAGTGTAAATGATTCTAATAATGTCGACATCCCATATCCCATGGCCAGGGTAAAACAGCAAAGGAACCTGGTGGGGAACCGTCTGCAGGTGGAGATCAATAAGTTGGACCAGGCACGCACCGCTGCGGAGATTGCACGGCTGGAGAATGAGGCCGCCGGGCTATGGGGAGAAGGTGCGGCAAACGAGGAATGGAATGGGAGTGGGGCTAGTGGCCATGATGATGGTGATGGTGGTGATGGTGGTGATGATGGTGAAGAGGATGATGAGACTGTCAGAGAATGAAGCTTGGCCACTTAAGATTCACTGCCCCTTCTGCAGGAAGAGCCGGGAGCAGGGGATGAAGCAGTCATTGAAGAGGAGGCAAGTTGCACAAAGCTCCCCCATCAGTCGGCTGATGATTCCCAACTTTTTCGAAACTGTGTATTTGGTTACAGGATGTTACAGGTGCCCACTCTGCCATTTTCTGCTTAGTTCTTGAATGGACAAATGGACGCTCTTGGGAGCAGTTGATATCATCATTCATTGAAGCTAGACATTTTATGATGATCAGGCGAAGAAGATCCGAGAAGAGTGGCCCGCTCGGGGCCCATGGTTGGGATGATGGGGGATTCTTTTGGGGATGTCGGTCCTGTCATGACTTGCGTGTCACTCATGGTTCGTCAAGTCTTCCATTATGGTAACCTCCAGCAATAGGCCACGGCTCGCAGTAGCAACCTTGGCAATCCCAAATCCTCCACTCCACAGTTTACACTTAGGAGTATGTCCGAAAAATGGGTGAATGTGCCTCAAAACTCCACTGTCCTTGCTGGACTTGCTCAGGGTGACGAGTTTGATGAGCACTACGGCTACGGACCTCCCCAGGCAGCTGGGCTTTCCTGGAGATCTGTAGCACCCAAAGATACACACAATGTGGCAAGACCGATGTCCACCCAAATCAAACACGATATCAAATCTCTGGCCCATGGGCCTTCAGGGGGAAGCTGACTATGGCTATGGCCCCGAGTACGGCCCCGAGGGCGGCTATGGCCACGAAGGCTACGAGGACTATGGTGGCCATGGAGCACACGTGGCTCTCCGGCAACAGTTGATACCTTTGGGGGTGCTTTTTGGAGCCCAAATCTACATGTTGGAGACTAGGGTACTGGTACCCCAAATTTGATGGTAACTTTTGGGGTAACTTGTACCAAATTTTCAGACGCAAATGGGGTGGCACGGCCAAAGATTCAGGATGGACAGCAAGATCTTTTTTTTAGGTGTTCCCAAGTTGAAGGTGGGTGATTCCTGAGCTGGGCCTCCTTTTGCCACAAAAGGCCGAGCCCTATGCAGAGCATGGGGCTGCAGCGGGTGGCATGCCAGTGGCGCATGCCATGTGTCCAGTGGCCGGAGCCTCCGTTTGATGTTACAGAATCACAAATTCCTGATTTGTTTGAGGTTTCAGGTGGCTTCATAGGTTTTCTGATGCCTTGGTTCATCTGGCCGCTAGGTGGTTTTCCCCACTGTGAGAGACAGGTGTCGTGAGAGGTTTGCAGGTCGGTCGCGACATGCGCGACGACACGCCGAGTTTCTTTGCCAGGTTTACTAGGGCAAAGAAGTCAAAATCATTTAGGTTTTCTGACGCAAAATTCTTAACAACGACAAAATCACTTCATAGCATTGCTTGCTGTAGATGGGAACATGTCACAGCTGTCACAGCACATCAATAGTATGGTTTTTGTGCCTGACTTGGAAAGCCTGCCAACTTGTTTGCTTTGAAGCAAAGCTGTCCGCCAGCAGGGTGGTTTGAAAAAGTGTCTTGCTGCTGATATGTCCCGGAGTACCATAGGGCTAAGATGTGGTAGAGGATTGTGGAGGACCCAGCTTGTCAGTCATGGCAATGTAGTGAAGAAGGTGTTTTTACAGAAATATCCCACAATCCGCTGTGCCTTTCAAAGTGAGTGGATTTGGGTGTGACCAACCCCAACTCCAAGGGACTCTTAGTAAATCTTAGTTGTTTGTGCCGGACCTCACCCCGCAGTCTGTAGACCTTGTGTAGGTGAAATCGGCAGGAGCCTGTAGGGAATGCAGTAGATGAGTGGCGAATGCGTTGGACGCTGCTCTTGACCTTTTGGGCCTTCATCCAGGCGCAGGACCGCGACACAGCCGCTCTGGAAGCTCGAAGGTTACAGTGTAGGAGCATGAAACAGATCAAACGTGTTAAAACCATTCATCAGTGAATGATCAGGTAGTCCATGCCCTTTTTACTCAGCGATTGGCCAGCATCCGAAATGAGTTTTTCAAGATTCTTTCTGCAACTCCACTGAGACATGCCAGCATTTGTGTTTCGCATCGAGAGCCTTTTTCGGATGGTTGAGGACATGACCAGATTTGTGAACTAACTTGATCTCGCGGTGTAAATTACAACTTGCTATAGTACTCCGTACAGGTCTTGATTTAGGCAAAAAATCCACACAGCCCATCTGCCGTACCGCAATTCTTCCTCCCCTCGGGACAGAAATCCAACTTTCAACGGATAAGGAGGTCCTGAGTTGATTTTCGCTGCGCGTGTCGTGAGGATGCAGATGAAGACCGTTTGGATTTTTCCACAACCTTCGTTGGCAGAACGAAAAGCAATGAGGAGGTCGTCCAAGGCGAGACAAGTGGACATTGGATGAAGTTGGTGTATTTGTGCTTGGGATCTATGGATAAAGTTCCCAGAAAGCTTCTTGGTTTATCTGCCCGGGATATCGCAACAGAAAGGGTCTTGGACAAAGTGCTCAGTACCCCGTGGAAGTCGCAGGAACCATCAGCCTGAACGGCACAATCACTCCAGAGACTGTTAGCACCTTGCCCAAGGTTCAGCGCAGCTATGAACAATTGGATACATCCTAGTGCCCAACAACCATGGTTCGAATCCGTTCCGACCCAGTTGTGTTGGTGAGAAACTCCAGTTTGAGCACTTCGAGGACTCAATAGGGTCTTATTGAATCTTATTCACAATCATTATTGAGCATTCATCAGAATATTCACATTGACCGATTGACCGTAATTCTGATGATTCAGCTAACAGCTACAGTAACCCCAGTCATTGACTATTCAATACCTGGGATATCCTGGGATGCAGCGAGGTAAGTTGAATTGGGCGGCGCAGAACGCCTTGGTCCAAGCTTGTGGTCATGGCTCCAAGGTGGGATCTATGGCTGGTGATGGTTTCAGGGGAGAATTCCGTGCGGTTTTTTCCCCAGTTTGGCCAAGTTTGGTGCCCCAAAACTCTGTGTTCTGAACAGGGGCAAGCTTGCAGCAAGGCAAGCTGCAGCATGTCACATCAACCTGGTGTCCAGGTGATCGCCAACGCCGTGTTGGAACTCTCCTGGGTCACACGGAGAGGCAGGGTAGAGGTATCGGCTAGTGACGGCTAGTGACGGCCAGTGACGGCGATGTGAAACTGGGGAGGAACCAGAGAAACCAACGTTGATGTACATTTCTAGCCTCAACTTGATGAGTCTGCAAGTCCAACTTTGTGTCGCGAAGTCAAAGGGCTTCGGGGGTTCCCAAATATCCAAAGTTGTTCCCATTTTTTTTAATGCTTTGAACATCTTTGAACCACCTGTCAGGTAAGGGTCTCGAGATGTCTCGAGATTGTCACAAGACATCCCGATCATCCCCGTTGCTCTTCCTTGTTCACCCCTCCCTTCCTTCCCACCCTCGTTGCTCGCCAGTATGCTAGCTTCCTCGCCAGCCTCTACGCAGCCGGACTTGAACACTGTGGCGAGCTCGCCGGCTCTCTGGGCCCCACCAAACCCCAGCAGTTGGGTCCAGGGGGCCCCGGACCCGCTGGGACTATGCCAGATGAAAAGAGACAAAAGGCCAGAGAGAATGCCAGAAAGAATAATAGAATAAATGCCAGATAGAATGCCGGATAGAATGCCAGATAGTATGTCAGAAAATATGTTAGATAAGATGTCAGATAGAATGCCAGATAGAACGGCAGAATGTACGTCAGATAGAATGGCAGAATATATATGAGCTAAACATAGCTAAACTGTCATATAGATTCATATAGTATGTCAGAATATGCCAGATTTTATATATGTGAGATATGCCACGGTGGGGATCTCCAGGCGTAGACATCAAATTCTTCGTGCTTCCGCGACTGGGTGGAGGTGGGAGCGGCCCCGCTGATGGATGATGATGCAACCGGATTGGGGATAGGTAGGGGATAATGGGTAGCAGGTAGCAATGCTCTAGTAGGCTAGGGCTAGGGATTACACATTCCTGACACTCGCAACCGACGCACCCACATTTCGCACAAATCGCAGTGATGTTTGATTTACCTTAAGGCTTTGGTAGTTCATTTTGGTTGATTTTTGTCTTGTCATTGACATCACGACAATATCCCAAACATTTTGCCCAGGGGGTGACTGCGCTCGAACTCTGGTTGAATCCTCGGCGGGTGGATATGAGCCGCCCTTCCCTGTGACGGGCCCTACCCGGATTCCTGGCCGCGTTGTCTTTGAAACAAATGGATCCAAATGGGATGTGTTTTGTGATGCACTTTCGCCCTGAAAGAATGGTATGAAGCTGTTGGATCTGAACATTTTCAGAGTTAAGGCTGGGTTGTGTGACTACACAATTACGGAGATGGCTGTGCACGTGGCAAAAATTGCAAGGATTTAGCATGAGGGATCTCTGGTAAGACATTGGAATTGGAACCGAGGAAACCGATCTTCCGAAACATGATGCAAAACGAGTTGCGCCTGGGCCAATTTCAATTTCATCGCAGTTGCGTTATCCACTTGGAATAACTGATGGCATAGATGGCATAGTTGATGGCATAGCAAGAACCTGCGCACTTTGTGTGGTGCCAGGGACATCTTGGGTTTCGGCACCTTGTTTTCTGACACTTGGCCATAAGTTGGGAAATCGGCGGTGGCAGGTGTTTTGTTCAAGAGATGTTTTTTCTTTTAAAGTCTAAGCGTCATCAAACGCCTTGTGCGCCCCTCCGATCATGCTGTCACAAGCTGTTCTTCATATTCCCGTTACCCTTCGGATAACCAACCCTGAAAAGATGAGATGGGCTGAGATGAAATTATCACGGCATTGGAAAGCCCCACTGACTTTAGATGGAACACGATCACCGTAGCCTTTGGGGGAGTTTCCACCTAGGTTAGGTTCCAGAAGGCCACAGGGTAACAATTCGTGGGATCTCTCAGATGGAAGCGACTTCTGCCTCACAGGACATGTACATGCGACTTTGGCGCGTCACCTGTCAGACCGAGCCAGTTTGGAGGCGACAAAAATTGACGGTGGTTATTTGTCAAGCACCAAAAAAACACAATGTGGTAAGATAAGATAGGGAACGCCCCACGATCTGGCTGGATTATTTTGGGATGTTTGCGACGGTTGACATTTGTGTGGTGTTTGGGCTGGGCCCAAGTATCCATGGTACTGGTATCCACGGTATCCACCTCAACAATCCTCAAGATGTTTTTGAGTGACCGACTGGGGATGGAGCACCAACAAAAACAAGATGAAGCCCACGAACCCGAATGCTCACACGCATGTTACTGGTACAGATGTGGAAACACATGGATATGCAGTCACGCACAACACTTTCCTGCAATCGTTTATTTGAACAGTCTTGT
>Ga0126342_10021690_pt1 | contig 10680 bp, 13 predicted proteins | sample Cyp1metagenome_FD_92528 | JGI IMG/M metagenome (GOLD analysis project Ga0126342, IMG submission 92528) | Coral microbial communities from Lord Howe Island, Old Settlement Bay, Australia - Cyphastrea 1 metagenome | ecosystem: Host-associated > Invertebrates > Cnidaria > Coral ... | reverse complement strand
GTACAAGACTGTTCAAATAAACTATTGCAGAAAGGTATTGTGCGTCACTGCATAACCATGTGTTTTGACATCTGTACCATTAACATACGTGTGAGCATTCGGGTTCGTGGGCTTCATCTTGTTGGTTTCCATTTCAACTTCTGTTGAAGGCAGCTGCTGGCCCACGACATGTTGATGCACCCACTCTGAAAAGACGCACAAAAATCCCATTGTGGCAAACTCATGGAAACCCAAGCATAAGCCATCCCCATAATTGGATAGAATTGGTGTTTACTATAGGGATCAGTCTATAGGGTATACCCTACAACTGGGATAGTCCACAAGATACCCAAATGATTAGTTAGTTATTTGTCGGTCAATTATCCCCATGTTTTGTTGGTAAATTCCCCATAGCATCCTTGTTTTTGTGAGGTCAAACCATGTAAAACCCCCTATTTCTACTGGCTTTACCTTCTGGCAATCAAACAAGGCTGGAAAATCCATCATTTAGTTCGATTCATTTCCGAAATTTATTTCCCCCAAAAGACCATTGAAAACTGGCTGGAACACCTCCATGGAGCCTGGGGATTCTCCAGCCATGGAGCTGACACCGGAGCTTCGCACATTTTTCGGCTCCCGCCTGGGTGCCCCAAGTTTGCCCCGACGCAGAGCTGCAGCCGCCGCCGTACTGCGCTCCGGCGATGTCCACCGCCACACTCCAAGGCCGGTCCCGCGACATGAAATCCTCCACCTGTGCTGGTTAATTGTTTCAAACATGGTCAAAAGCCCGCAGAAATCCGCAGAAATGCCACATATTCCAAACAATGTCAGACAGCTTTCAAAAAAATCGGAATGGGACAAGATTCGAAGATGTTGGATGTTTGAAGTATGCTGAGTTTCTAAAGAATCTGAGGGTGAACTTCTGGGATCTTTCGCCTCTGGAGAGTACACCTCTGGGACGTCCCAGGCACCCCGACCTGGGCTACAGTAACCACTGGGATGATCTTTCCAGCGATCAAATGGCTGACAATATTATAATATGAGGTGGTCACAAAAGTTGGTCTGCTCCTCATCCATGCTGTTGTTCCACACCTGGCCGAGACATGTTGAAAGTCTAAGAAAGCTCTGGCACGAAAAAAACTGTACCTTCAGCGTGTTTTTTTTCCATCATTTCGCTGAGCAGGTGGCCCAGCGACTGGCTTCAAAATGGCACACATTGGGCCGAACACCAACCTGAGCAGATTCTGCTGGGCACAATTCGAGCTTCCTCCTTCCGTGCCCCGCCTCCCGTAGCGACACATTGTGCTGGGACCAAAAGACGTCCGTGTCCAGAGATGCCCTGCAAACAGGTCACCATGGAACCAAAAGGGGGATCATTTGAGACCTACCAATGGTGGGGACCCAGCCTGGTATCTGGCCCACTTTTGCCACCTCTCACAGCCTTCATGCGGGCTACTGTCATGTCTAAGGGTCCAAGGGCGGCTGTGAGGGAACCCCTGACTGACAACCCTCAGAAATTGTGTTTGAGTCTTGGATCTGTTCGGGTTGGGGTCCCACACATGCATATATACATATGTGTACAGTATATGTACATGTATACATATGTATGTGTATATATATATACACACCATGCACACATCTATCTATCTATCTATCTATCTATCTAACTAATCGAGCCTAATCCAATCTAAACTTACCTTATCAATCTCTCTCCGTCGGGCTGTCAGGATGGGATCCAAACTTCAGCGATTCTCTGAGGATCACTCTGCTATCACGGAATCGTGAGGACACCACAGCAGTGCGTCAACTTTTTGCCGCCTCGACCAAGCGCAACGGGATAGCCAGCTGACTTCCTTCTGCCAAAACGGGGATTGGTAAATGTCCTCATTGAACATCACCCAAATATTGGGGATATCTTCAACAAATATTTGAAAGTGATGTTCAAAATCCCCCAAATAGGACATTTACCAAGCTCTGCAAAAAGACAGCCATCTCGTGAACCGGGGCTTTGACCAGAAACATGCCTTTCTTCCAAGCCTTCGCTGATGCCAACTGGCATGAAGGTGGTTTGCGGCCTTTGTGAAATTTGCGTTTGCCTGGAAAATAGTGCTCCCAAAATGGTGTGTCAATGTTTATCATGGTTTATCATCATTTCTCATCATTCTTCCATAGTTTTCCCATGTAATTAATTGTTTTTTTTTAGGGCATGCAGATATACATCCTCCATTTTTGGGCAAGCCCATGAAACTCATTATAGATTCACCGGTGCTTCACAAGGCCTGGCGCCGTTTTCGATGGCCAGCGCTTGTGCCCAAGCCAACAAGCTGAAGATGTTGCCCTGCAACCCGTTGCTATCCACACCACTGTAGGGTGGGAACTGGTCCTAGGCCACGAACAGCGATACCGCGAGCCCAGGCCATGCGCTTGACCCAAGCTGAGGCCTAGACACAAAGACTGGGCTCGGGAACATCCGGTGGGACGGGCCTGAGCTGAAGGTGTGGCAAGGTGTGGCAAGGTGTGGCCAGGTGTGGCTCAGTGGGAGCATCAGAACGCTTCGAGCATCCCGTGCCTCCAGTTGCATCCACGGGTCAGGCCGTAGTCCAACGCATTTGTTGCCTCAGGGCTCCAGCTCTTCCCACCATGTCGCGACCATGTCCAGACTGCTGGGAGATACTAGGAGCTCAACGCCCAAGAGTGGAAACAACATCACGCAGCACACGCATGCAGAATCATCTGATTTTCTCCAAGGGCCGAGAGTTTGCCTGGTTTGCACCCCTGATGAGCTATTTAGATTATTTAGGCCGTATTTTTTCTTAGCTCTATGAAACAGCTGTGGACAGCGTCTTTGGCTGGAATCTATGAACATCCTTGAGCACCGCTGCAGATTTACATTTACCTAGAGGCCCCTCAGGAGCGCATCACGGGAACCTTCAGGTGCTGATCAAAGTCTGGACCCACCTTGGACGAATCTGCTCCGACTTTGTACCTTGCCCTGTGCACTCTGGCTAAAAAATGGTATAGAAAGTGTAGTGGTCGTCTTAATCAAGTCAAATGGTGCCAGTGTAAATCCAACTCTTACATGCAAGGAGCCGAACGCGATATCGCTTTAACGAAAGCATCGCACATCTTCCGCGTTGCTGCTTCGGCAGCTTTCCCAATCTTTCCACCTTCGGATTGCCTTAGAGTAAGCAGAATGGAATGGCCTTTCAAACGTATCAATTCAGAAGTAAGAAAATCCAACAGACTGATTCAGGGCATGAAGGGGCAGTGCATGTCAACATTATTCTTCTTTGACTTGTTTTGAAGCATAGTGAACCCAAGAGGCCCGCCTTGTGAGGTCTAAAGCTACCTCAGGTGGATGGTGCAATCGAAATGAAGAGTGCCTTTGAAGCGCCTTCTCACTTCCCATCCAGTCACACCTGCATCCAGCAACCGGGAGCCCTGAGGACGGACGGGGAAACTCTCATAGGGAGTGGCATGAATGAGATGGTACGAGGTATGGAGATTACATTATTGGGAAGATTAGGTGGGCTGGCCACATGTAACTATATGTATATGTACAATATGTACACAATTACCCACACATACAATCATATACAGTATATATAATATATATATATATATATATCATATTATATACTTAGATTTATATACTTAGTGTCAGTGTCATTACTTACCTGTTGTAAAAGGCTTAACCGCCTAACCCCTTAATGAATCAAGCAGTAGAATCAGTAGAAGTACATCGATGCCGTATGGATTGCTGTTGGGGGCCCTCGAATCATCATGGTATCATCGTGGGGGATCCCCAAGTCAACGTAAACCTTGGATGATTGGGGGGTACCCGCGCCTGCTGGTGCAGTCTCCTCATTCACCTCGCCCTTCAAGCCACTGAAGTCCATGGCATCCACCGTCCAGCCCAGCCTGACCCGGCACCCTTGGGATCGTCCCAGGATGGGAAATGACACATATTTCAAGCCATCAAACAACAGAATCTTCAACAGAAGTACAACAAACATCTACAAACATCTACAAACATCACCAGAAGCGGGCATTTTTCTCATCGTGTTTCTCCGGAGTATCCGCTCGGGATTGCCCAGGGATGGGTTTTCCCTTGCATCACGGGCTGCAAGCGCCATGGCAGCTTTCTGCATGGAATGCAACCAACAAAGAGGTGGTAAAGATCGGAAAACACCAGGTGAAACTGCGGCATTTTGGTGCAAAGATGTCCTAACATGCTGTGCGCTGTACATTCATTTACTCTCTGGCAATTTGACATAGCTATGGAAAATCACAACTTTTCGCTGTGGAAAATCACAACTTTTAATAAATAAATCATCTATAAACAGAGGATTTTCCATTACCATGTTCGACCGGAGGGTACCTATTTACTTCGGTCCATCTGCAACAGGCTGAATCTCTCCCCTTTCTAATCCTTTCTATCGGTCACGTGGTACATGTTGCAAGGCAGCCTCAAAGGCTTCGCTGTCCACTTCCCATGACTCAGCCACACTGACGCTGACATTGGAACGCCCGGGAAAGTCAAGGATACGTGATGCATGACCCCAGGGTCCAACTTGTGATATCTCATGTGCAGTCTCTACACTACTGCGAGCGATTCTTGGAGATGCTTCTCGCCCCAAACTAGCCAAAGAATTTTGCCATCGCTCCGGTTTGGTGGGATACGAATTCTGCCCAAGCTTTGCCACGAAGTTCATACCCCAACGTTGGATCAAACTCACTTCTGACCCAGGTCGTTCTTTCTGGAGCAACTGCCTGACCTGTCCTGGCAGTCTCAACCTCTAAAGAATAAAGTGTTTTTTTGGGTATTCAAACCCAAAAAGCAGACCTCCAAGGTGTTTTTCATGGTTTGTTAAAAAATGGCACGGGCAAAATTCAATTTATCTTCAACGCGCCCCCCACTATTGGCAGAATGGTGGGTAGCCTGTAGTTAGTCGAGAATAAAACTCTTTGAATTGAATAATGTCATTAATATCACCATGTTTTGATAGTTCGAATTTCCACATTTGGTAGTTTCATGTAGTTTCAAACCCCTCTCTTTGGTCGAACATGAAAATTTTGTTGGCAAGAACCCACACCTTTGGAGGTTCATTGTGCTGTGGAGATCTTCATGATAAACCATGCACCAAAGAGAGGGTTCATGGCCAGGGGATTTACTGTATCATGATTATTTATATGCGATTTTTTGCTTAAACTCCCCGTGTTTGGCGATGGTAGTTCTATGAACAAAAACCAAGTGGAATCGACCCGTCGATTCTTGGAACATGTTGAAATATGATTGGTATATATTTGATTATCAAATATATACCAATAATAATTTCACATTTAATACAATAATCCACCTAAAAATCGATAAATCATCATCAAATCATCATGAACCTTCAAACAAAATCACAACCCTTAAAATCATCAAAAAGTCGCAATCAGAAACTTAATTTCAATAACATCATTTATCATTCTTTACCATCAACAAAAAGTCTCAAAAAACACCAAAAACATCATTAAATCCCAGGCAGGTGGCGCACTTCCTTTCGGATCTCCTCCATTTCCCGCGCCGCCACCTCCTCTGCCGTCTCCGGCGCTGGCGTCGTCTCCGCCGAGGGCGTCTCCGCCTTTGTCTCCAGTGGCCGCGCCGGGCGCTTGCGGGGCGCGCCGGAGGCGCCGCGGCGGCTGCGGGAAGCCATGGCAATTGCTATGATCAAACAATATCAAAATAAAATCTGCTGACCCCCGTCTAGATATGAATAATTATAAATTATTATGATGATTGATATCTTAATATAAATATATGTATATATCTAATTATATGTATATATATAATTATATGTATATATATATGTATATATATATGTATATATATATATATATATGTATATATATGCATATTATATTATTACATATATATATACATATATAACTATGCAAGTATACAGGTATCTAGAAGTAGGATCCTGCCACTGGTCATATTGGGACTTACCCTGCTGGCATGCGCAAGCCGTGATTTTACATAAGGCGGCCTTTGGAGCACAACTCGCATCAGGATTTCACAGTCATTTCGCGCCTGCAAATTTACTTCAAACATTAACATCTCCCAGTATAATGTGGGTAAAACAATGTCATAAACCACCCATGTGGGAATGGTTTATACCACCTATTTTATTCCAATAATATCCAACATTATCCAACAATGCACATCTTGGGGTTCTCTCAGCCATACCCAGGACATGCCACACCTCTTGCCGTCAAAGAAGGTGAGCCTGCGCTCGCAAAAGCGAGCAGAAATCCGCCAGGTTTGGGTTGATTCAGACTGTGCCCCAATAAATCATGGGATATATATGATATATGCAGATAATCTGCCTGTGGCAAATATACATATACATACATATATATATATATATATACATACATATATATATACATATATATATATACATATACACACATATATATATGCATATATATATACATATATATATATATATGTAGATATGATCACATGATATTGCCTGTGGTTGGCGACCTATTCACTGCTGTGGTTGACCAAATAGCTATTCAGAAAAAAAACATCACAGCACCCTACGCCCCTAGATCATTCATAGAGTGACAAACAGCTGCGGCCGAGTCAAAACCGTCCCTGGGAGATTTCTGCTGCCTGATGTGTTGGCCGTTCTCATCTTGCGCAAATGTCATGTTTGGCAATGTCGCCAAGACACACCACCAAGAGTCGCAGAAGTCCTTGGCTCTAACTTGGCCGTCTGGACCCCTAAAATGACATTGGCCATGATTGACAATATGACTGAACAAGAATGGCATGATCATGCAAAATCGATAGTTCAAAGAAAACACAAACAGGTCAACATCAGCAACCCCGGAACTCAAAGTTGGGACCCATAGCCATTCGAAACAAAGAATGCCAAGCTGCAATGGGGAGCTCCAAACGCTGGACCCACATGTAGTCAAGCCCTGCCTGCTGGGAGCAACTCACCAAATGCCCAAATTTGAAAGTCATTGGAGATTCGGTTCGGGATCAACATCGCGAATATGGATGAAATATGAAGCAGCTGCGTCATTGTGTAGGCCACCAAAGGGTGAAATTACCGTGGCCGTGACACAGGATGACACAGGGGCAACGTCAAAATGCGCAGCCTGGAGGTCGTCAAGACCTTAAGGCAGGCCAGCTTGCTCCAAGGATGGGATGTGCCATGGTATATGGATTATGGTCATCCCCAGAATGGGAATCTGGTATATAAATTTCCATTCATGGATTGGTGATGATTGAATATGATTGATGTACATTCCCCCAACATGGGTATAACTGTATACACTCCAAGTTTTGGCCATGACACAACATGGCACAAAAAAATTGGGACGTGTAAAGGCCTACCATATTTTGAAATCTTTTGGTGGGATCAACATCCATCCAATCCCAGCTATGTGCGGATTCACCAAAATACCAGGGGGTTGACCCGCAGCCCCATGGGACCCCAAAAAGATCCAAAACGAAATGATCGAGTGGATCCAACACAAAACCAGGGGGTCTTGGGAGATTTATTTAGGGTTAGTGGGATGTAATCGGATTAGTGGGATGTATTTGGGATTAGTGGGATTAACACGTCTCTCTTCCTTTTTTTCCTCTCTCTCTCTCGCTAGACTTTTCTGGATAGACCATTATTTGGTCCATATCTGAAGCAACCCCCACAGTCTCCGGAATCTCGAATTGGTGGGGAAATGATCAGGAAACCATTTTTCACCCCATTTTTTCCATCCTATTGGGTCACTAACAACATATAAAAACCATGGTTTCCTGTTGAGATCCTGGTAAAATCTTTTGCATCTTGCTGACTTGGCACTGTGGGTGGCGGTGATGGGATACTTGAAGCTGATCCCAAAGTTGTCATCGGTTAAGGCCGACCTTGAACCATTTCCAGCGATCAGATCGATCAGTACCCTGTGTCCACAGGAAAATAGCTGGATGATGCTGGATGTTTATCGCGCCAAAACATGGTATGCCATATGCTATTGTGGTTCTTACCCATCGCAAATATGCATAAGAACCCTCCTACCAACTGCATGTCAAAGATGTTAAAGCGTGAAGTTTGACCTTCTGGTCAGGCTTATCATGTGAACACGCCTGTAACATGAGTTGGGGTCCTGAAAATGAGCCAAGGTAATCCATTTCAATATGTCAAATGATTAGGAGAATCCTACACTCATCTTCGTACTTCCTACCCTTCCAAGACAGCACAGAGTGTACATACACAAATCTGGAATATAGTTGCCACCTCTGCCGAAATCGCAACCTAGGCTCTGGAAAGCATGTGGAACCACAGGGCAGGCTGAAGGTTTGAGTTTCCTCAGGATGACATATGACAAAGCAAAGGGTCCGGAATTGTTTTGGGAATTATTTTTTTCCGTTTTGGGCATTTTTTGGATCTGCTTTTCTGCCCGATTTCCTTGCTAGTTGCAGCATTTTGGAGCTGGAAGCTGCCATTTCAACTGTCGCAATATCTTGGAGTTGGAAACTTTCATTTTCTATCGATTTTGCAACATTTTGGTGGAATTTGCAACATTTTGGAGCTGGAAGCTGCCGTTTCAAGGGTATTTGCAGCATGTTTGAGTTCGAACCTCTCATTTTCGATGGAATTTGCAACATTTTGGTGCTGGAACTGTTCATGTAACATGGTAGTTTGCAACTAAGGTTCATTTGGGGTTAGTTTAGGGGTTCATTTGGGGTTAGTTTATTTTATTTTTTGGTTTAAAGTTGTTTGACGGTTGGTTTTAGAGTTAGGGTTGATTTAGTGTTTTTTTTCAATAAGATAGTTTAGGATCTTTTTAGGGTTTATTATTTATTAGTTTATTTAGGCTTGGTTTAAGAGAAGCAGAAAAGCAGAAAAGCTGGGAAAAGCAGAAAAGCGGAGGGGCAGATAGGCAGCACAGCGGAGAAGCAGAGAAGCAAAGAACTATACAAACAGAGAAGCAGGGAAAAGCAAAAGTAGAAAAGCAAAGAAGCAGGGAACCAGAAATCAAAAAAAATGTCCAAAACGGAAAACATATTTCCCCCCAAAGATAGCCCTCCCAAAACAAATCCATCCATCGATGTCACACAGCACTAAGGTATACGTATACATACGTATACATACATATAAGGTAGATATATTTGCATACATAAGATGTATACATAGAGATATTTGCATGTGTTGCTATGCCTTGATATAATATATCTATATATATATATATCATTACAGTATCTAAAAAACTATACACGTAAGTTAGATTGAATTCTATTGCCACTCAGCCAAACCATCAGAATAAAAACCGAGCGTCGCCTCAGGTACCTCGGTCTCAAAGATGGGATGTTCTTGGATCCAAGTCATAGCCTCAAGCAGCGCCATTCCGCATGATATCTAACATTGCAAAAGACACAGCTACAGTATGTGTGCCGTACATGTCTGCACACGCAAAATACAGGTTGTATATATGTTATATATATATATATATGTTATATATATATACATACATACACACACACATAATGTATATAATGTATATATATATATATATCATAATTCATACATAAATACGAATATATTAGAATATATGCGTGTATTTTTGCAACCTTTTGAATTATGGGTGGTCTTACATTTTGACACCCTCAAGCAACAGCCAGATGCAGCATATGCATCGATGGCCTTGCTCTCGATCTCCGAGTGGGGATTCTCCGGTGGCAGCTCTTGGCTTGGCTGGCCGCCCATCAGTCGCACCAGTCGCACTGCTGCAGGGGATGGATAGTTCTGTGTTAAATCTGGAAGATGTGTCAGCTTAACGCATTTGCAGAATACAGCTCTGTGAGTCCGAAGTGAGGCACCAGAGATGATAGACTTCCTCCTTTCTGAATAGAAGCAAATACTGCATTTGGGCACAAATGACGGCAGGAGATGCACAAAAAATACCATCCCTCAAATTAACGTAGATCCTGAAAATTCCCAAATTTAGTGGGGAAACTTGGGGAAACCAATCTTCCAACACCCTATTTGGCAATTGCTTGGGCAGCTGCGCATTGGAGTTTGGGTTGCGCCTGCGAAGAGACTGAGGGCAGCACATTGGACTGCGGGTTTTGCATCTTCAATGCCAGGGTGCGAAGGGCAACATAAAGGGCTTGGCCTCGGGCTGTGAAGTACAACAACCAAAACTCAATGGATTGGGCTTAGTTGGGGACATCAAGGGAAACCATGATTTTAGCATATTTTAGCTACAAATCTAAAGGTCTCCGGTCAAATTTTCCCGTCATTCAGTTCTGGACAGACCAAAGACATCCAAAACATGGTGAAAAAACATGGAACATGGGGATGAAATGAGGGTGACATGGGGATGATCATCACAAGTAGAGAGAAATACCATGAGAACGGCCAATGAAACTGGGCTTTTGGGACGCTGGGAGAGGAAAATGAAGGCCCGCGGGAGCGTCAAGTCCACCTGTGGCACATCCCAGGGCTCGTCCATACCTGCAGGATGCATGGGAGGTGAGGTGATTTTTATGGCCATGACATACTCCAGTGAGCGTATCTATCTATCTATCTACCTAGCTATCTACCTAGATATCTGCCTATCTATCTATCTATCTACCTAGCTATCTACCTAGATATCTGCCTATCTATCTATCTATCTACCTAGCTATCTACCTAG
>Ga0126342_10021689_pt1 | contig 10680 bp, 11 predicted proteins | sample Cyp1metagenome_FD_92528 | JGI IMG/M metagenome (GOLD analysis project Ga0126342, IMG submission 92528) | Coral microbial communities from Lord Howe Island, Old Settlement Bay, Australia - Cyphastrea 1 metagenome | ecosystem: Host-associated > Invertebrates > Cnidaria > Coral ... | reverse complement strand
CCAGATCGCAGTGGGCACTGCCGGACCTCAACCGCGACTTCCAGATCGCAGTGGGCACTGCCGGACCTCAACGGGAAGAATGTGAGAAAAGATGTCAGATAGAATGTCAGAAGATATGCCAGAACATATGCCAGAACATATGCCAGAAGATATGCCAGATAGAATGCCAGATAGAATGCCAGAAGATATGTCAGATAGAATGCCCGAAGATTTGCCAGTAAGAAAATGTATAAATGTCATGGTGGGGATCACACGAAGTAAAGTAATTTATATAAGTGAAACCACCATGGTTTCTAACTACTACTTATGGTTTAATATAAAAGTGAAACCAGTTAAACTTATTGTGAATGATTCAGCTAGACTATTTTTTTAATGGTGGTCTAACAGTCTAACAGTCTAACCTAACCTACCAAGTTCTGTGGTTTTACTTTGCGGAAGTTGTTTTATGCCACAAGTATTCGACTAGGAATTGTGGTAGATATACTGTATCTATAATTACATGGGTTTGTAAATCAACAAACAATTGGCGCGCAGCACATTGTAGCAATGTTGGAGACTTACTTAGATCTGTTCAGCGCTCTGCTGATGCTTAGGCTGCATTGCTCCGCTACTGTCCATCATTTATCACAGAGGTGACATGGCATGTGGGATTTGAGTGCCTCGGTGATTTGAACGCTGTGAGATGTAGTACGATGTACGGCTCTACTGCTTATATCTGCTTATCATGTCAAGGTTTTTATTGATGTTTAGTGGACAGTGCGGTGAAAAATCTGTTGGAGAGTTATCAAAAGCAGTAAGTTAAAAAACTCGTTTTCCCATATAAGAACCGATGTCTTTAAACAAATGCTGGAGTACTACACCGATGAGCATCTGGGGTGAGCCGCGGAGTTGCCCTTAAATCTTCGACCATTTCAAACGCTGGCACTGTGGCAAAATACTTCAAGGGCAAGTCGTTGCCCAACTTTCAAACAGACAAGTCGTTGCGCTGTCCGTGTTTTCTGTGGGAATTTGACAGTTGCCAGTTGCCATGCCCATATGCTCCATGGTGCTGGTATATGCAAACCTACATGACTGGGTGATGAATTGTTCGGGTAAATGTTGGTGTGCATATTCCAGCACCATGGAGCTCGCATTTGGGATCGAAAAAACAAACTTAAGGATGTGGTATATGCCTTTCGCCGAGCTCATGTCCTGGTATTTGAGTTCCACCGGTTTCTCGGAGTTCACCTGCCACCGGGACCCAGCGGACCCAGCTGTCTAGCCATGGCGGGGTTCCCAGCTAGGCACATTTGATGTCACCGGAGGGAACTCATCCAATAAATCCAACACTGCCAGACCCGTACTGGTTGGTGGTTTGGAACCATGGAATTTTGACTGACTTTCCATATATTGGGAATGGAATAACATCCCAACTGACTAACATATTTTTCAGAGGGGTTGAAACCACCAACCAGCGTATAGTGTTTCACAAAATGGATGTAGATGGATGTATGCATGGGTTTGTGATCGTTCACATGGCCATGAAGGGTTTAATCGCCCATTTTACATTCTTGTCTAAACACATACGTGGCAATATTGGTAGTTCTATCCCCACTATATAGTGCACATTCCCATTTGTTTGGACAACACCAAATGTGTATCCATTACTACAGGAGGGTCCCCTTGGTTATAGTTTGGTTTATAAACCCCTGTAGCTATGGATGTAGCCCGTCCAAACCCAACTTGAACTTGGTCTTCTTAATGACCAATTTTGTCACGAAGGCCACCCTTTTCACGCACCGTGGCAGGTTTGGAAGAGACCCACACTAATCTGCTGGAAACGGTCACCAATGCGATCCATGGATTTAGTAGTCACTCGGTGGTCAGTATAGCCATAGGTTTCTTAAGTCATGGGGGTCCCCCCTGGCATCAGTCATTAGACCATCCCTTAGTATTGAAACAACCATGGTGACTTGGATCATTTTATGAAACCATATGGCTATACTGTTCTTTGTTTTTTTTGGAATAGACTGAGATCTGTACTTCCTACAGGTCCTACAGGTCTAAACATATGTTTCTTATGAGGTATCCTAGATTGTCCAAGATTTTAGGATTCAGGACAGCAAAGTTATAACTGGTACCACTTTGAGTGTCCTGCGAGGTGACTCATGAGGAAAATCATCCAGGTTGTTGTGAGTATCCCTAAAACCCTAGACATCACCCAAATGTAGGGAAATATACCAGCACCATGGAGCATATTGGTATTCATGAACCATCCATCAATTGGAAGTCGAGAAAGATTTGAGGTCAAGGATTTAATGATTTACTTAACTGGGTATGCATGGAATGATGTGGCACTCCGTCGGTCAGAAGTTGGTTTATAAACTTATCCATATGGTGGTTTCCATAAATGGGGTACCCCAAAACAGATGGTTTATAACGGGAAATCCTATACCAAAATGGATGATTTGGGGGTACCCCCATTTTAGGAAACTTCCATATAACGATAGTCTTATCTAGCATAAACCCTACTTTGCCTAGTTATAAACCAACAAAACCTGTCGTTATTTTTTGAAATATGTTCATGGCCCCATCAGGTGCTAAAATGAATGCACCAAATTTTTATCATTTTTTTCCTGGCCAATCCAAACAACCAGAGCCAAGTTCGGATTGGGCATGGGTATGGTGGCAATAATTCTCCATTTGGGCCATTTCCTGGGATTCAACACCTGGATGGTTGTGCCATGAGTAGCCAAGGCTACTCATGGCCACCAAGTACAGCTGCAATCGTTGCCTCCCAGGCGCCAGCAAGTGGAGATCAAGAGCCCTGAAGGGATGTTGATATCCACATGGAGGTTTCCATAAACGGAGGTACCCCAATAGCTGGATGTTTTATAAGGGAACATCCCAATCTAATAGCTGGATGATAACTAGGTGTACCCCCATGAATTTGGAAACCTCCAGAAATATATGGTTTCTGATGTCCTCTTGGTTCATGCTTCCTGTTTGTTGGAGATGGTCCCCCACGGATGCATCCCATAAAAACTAAGCAATAAAAATGACACTAAGTGGGTAAGAAGTGAAATGACCATGTGAAATGACACTTACATGTTACCCATATGCGAAGCATGGTGCTGGTATATGTACATGACTGCGTGATGAATTGTTTGGGTAAATGTTGGTGTGCATATTCCAGCACCATGTTTCGCATATGCAGCATATGGGTTATGTATAGTTTTTTTTCCCGGAAATATTATATGGGCCATGGGTTATTCATGGTTCAACCATGGGTTCCGTACCCCGAAGTTGCTCCATTCCTGACCCCAAGTCCACCGTCGAGGTGGCTCCCACGTTCAAGAAACAGTTCCAGAAGGCCGGCTCCGATGTTTGTCGGAGTATTTTCCACTGACCAAAAAAAGATGCTTCTGATGTCTGTGTAGATCAATTTAAAATAACTTGATTTACACATATTCACACATATTTACACATATTCACCTAGTTTGGAACACAAATTTTCTTTTTCCATTCAGTTGGGAATATCATCATCCCAACTGACTTTCACTCCATCATTTTTCAGAGGGGTAGGTAGGCTCAACCACCAACCAGTTGTGGTGGGATCATGTCGGATCTCATTGACGCCGAGACGCCGAGTCTGAGAGTGGTTGGTGAGCGGGCCGTATATATAAATATATATATATATACATACATACATTTTATATGATTATATATTGATCTATATTATATTGATTGATCCCTTATAATTAGGGGATATGTGGATTCATTACATTGTGATTCACATGATTCACTAGAATATATATATATATATATATATATAGAGAGAGAGAGGTATATCACCGGGATATACTCGAGTGGTTTCAGTCACCCATCTGTTCCGAGCGATTTTGTTCTTGGCCAAGTGCATGTTGCTCAGCAACAAACGACCGGGTCCCGGGTTCAAATCTTCTGGAACGGCTCAAGGTGAATGAGGTGAATTTGCAAGATTCAGGCCCAGTTTGTTTTTTACCCTCTGGTAAACTAACATAGCTATTGAAAATTGTCATTTATAGTGGATTTACCCATGAAAAATGGTGATTTTCCATAGCTATGTTGAATTACCAGAGGGTAAAAAGAAAATACGCAATTTCCCCAGCTATAAATCTCCATTTAGTGCGGTGATTTTCCATTTGCCATGGGAATGATTTCCGGAGGCTACCACTTAAACCTGGGACTATTTTGGGCAACTGTGTTGGCCACGGTTTTCCGTGGTTTTCCAAGTCAACCACCATGTCACCAGAGTTGAGCCATTAAAAATACCCTGGTTGATTTGTTCATATACCCTCTGGTAATTTAACATATATAGCTATTGAAAATTGCCATTTATAGTGAGTTTTCCCATTAAACATGGTGATTTTCCATAGTTATGTTAGTTTACCGGAGGGTATAATATAATAATAAGCCATAGTAGGGAAACCCGTCAACCAACTAGTATCAACTAGTACAATGAGATGGGATAAGTTGTTTGTTCATGGCTCGAACCAGCATACCTTAACCCAAACTAGTTTCTTGAACTTCAGTGAGGTGGTGGTTATCCTATCTCACTTAAGGCCATGGTTTCCGTTCTTATCGAGATGTGCATGGTATGGTTATTCCCCACTTACTTGTGTGTCCATTTATTGATCCTGAGTCCTCCAAAAGAGCGCTTTCTTACCGCAAGTACAATCAGTTTTGAATGTGTCATATAGTTTTACCATGTTTTACCTAGACCATCCAAGTACCATCAGAAAATGATTTTTAACATGTTTTAACACCATCATTTTAGTATGTTTTACCGTATCATTTTATTATGTTGACATATTTTTACCGTATGTTTTTATCGGGGAAGTTGGAGGTCAACATACCCCATTTTTACAATTTTTACCATATGGCAGTGTGTCAAAACCTTGTACCTGGGATTTATGGATGTTCATCCCACTAAAAATGGTATTAATAGGTATTGATCCATACCCATATTTACCATGTTTATCCAAAATATCAAATGGGTGAAGCATTTTGGGTGCTAACCAATTCCAGTACCCTTCGCCAGGTGGATTCCACTGCGGAGTGGCTGGTGGCGCGGGCCAGCATGGTGGCTCCGCCGGCGACGGCGGCTGAAACGAGCGCCGTTTCAGAGGCGACAACAGGGCCAATGGGACTATGGTTGGTACAGAGGTGCCCCAGTTTGATAACAAAACTTGGGTTTGAACCGTTTAACCAGCAGAAATGGTGATTCAAGCAAACTAAATGTGGACTTAGCTTTGTTGGTTGCTAACTACTATGACTATAGGGCATATATCGAACTAGTTAAAGTGCTTCAGACAACCACTTTAGAATCAGTGGGCACCACATCTTAACACTTGAGCAGTTTTAAGAACCCCAGTTGGTTGATGTTTCTACAGGCTTGCACTATCCTTTTTTGGGGATTATCACCATACACTGTGGGAATCGCCACCAAGAACTAACCATTGAATATCCCATATTCATGCTCCATGTATGGTATAACCTACATTTGGGTGATTTTTAGTGTAAATGTTGGTAGATGTTCCATACACGGAGCATTTGGGTATTATTGAATATTCACAATCGTAATTCAACCGGATTTGGCCATTACTGAACCAACAGAAATAGAGAAATCACCATGATTTGACCTGGGTCTAACCACTGAAGGTATATTGGATCCGGATGGCAACAACGGTTTTTCGATTCGGTTTAGGTTTGGATTTTAAGCCATTACTTTTTTTTTCGGTAATTGTCACTTATCATTTCTTTTGTTTGGGATTTTTGACCCAAGATTGGAAAATCATGGCGTTATTTGACCGGATTGATTCCGAACTGGGGCACCACCGCACGTAGCACAATCTTTCGGCTGCAGGACAGCCACTTGCGCTTTATCGACTCAGTAGATGCCCAGCGGGACAGCGAACGTGCTGCTCCTCGCCATGGAGATCATGTCGAATCATGATCATATCCCATCTCTAGACTATATGAACATAAATTATAAACATGAACCATATCAGTGATATGCCATATCATCTATTAATATATGAACATACCTATATGAACATATCCCATCTATATATCTGAACTATACACTATAGTTGATTTTCACTATATCCTTCATTTAGTGGGGAGTCATTTTCAATTGCCATGCTTGATTCACAAACGGTATGTAGGAAGAATCCCCTTGCCCCTAACATTACAGAACTCCATAGAAACATATAGAAACCGTGGCTTTGTAGGGGATGAAACCATGTATTTTGGGACCATACAAAACAAGGGATGTGTTTGATGATATTCGGACAATGGTGATATATATACTGTATATTGGGTGATATTTTTGGCATTTTTTGGCTTAATGATGTCCATTGTATCATATCAATCTGGATTAAACCGGATTCAATGGGAAGCAATAATGCCCGAACCGTGCGACGTCGCTGGAATGATGGGAATTGGATAGGGGCAACTGGAATGATGCTTCGTGCAGGAATCATGCCCGATTTGTTTATTGCTGGTTTGGGAGAATTAATACAATATACAGATTGACAATATATGGGAAATCATCGAAACGGCCTTCTTTCGAGATCAGGATTCCTAGCATGTGTATATATATATATTATTATAATATATATATATATATATGTATTATCAATTGTTTAATATTAAATATACATATATATGATACATATATATGATACATATATATATATAGCAGAAAGTTGCGTAGATACTTTGTTTGCTGGTCGCCTTTTGGGACGAAATTCTTTTGATTTTTCCATTCTACCCTCCACAAAAGCACGGCTGGAAAAAAATGCACTCAATTATTTGATGGGAGAATCATCTATATAGTATCTATAGGTTGGGATATTGTCCATTGCCATGTCTGGAGCCATGATTCACGTATCCTCGGATCTCTTTATGCTCCATATACTGCAATATATATATATATATGTATATATATATATATATATATTTATTTATATGTATTATGTACAGTAAATCGGAATTGGCATAAATTCAGCTCAATTCCAAAGGACAACTTTTCAGGCTCCATGTTCAGTTTCTTTGCAGGCAGAAGTGGGCACCCAAAAAGCAACGGTTTGACAATGCTTAATGTCTACGCTTTGTTTTGGTTGCTTGTTCTTGACTTAGGACCTTTCACTATGAGCACAAATCCCAATGTATCCAGTGTTGGTTGTAAAGTGATAGTATGTTATAGTTACCTTCTGTCCACCTATTCGATTTTTTTTGGCTTATTCCTACTGGCGCTGCCATTGGTACTCAAAGTCGCTTGCTTACAAAAGATCGTTGGACTTGGTCAACTAGTTGGTACTTGATGATATCCAGGTTGTAACCGGTATGACAATGAGAAACTGTACAATCAGTTTTAACTACAACTAATATGAACTAACAAACCAGTTATCCGATAATATCCAGTTTGATAGGTGACTGACCAGTTAGCTAATCCCATAGTTATCATAGCCCATCAGAGAATAAGCTACCCATGTGGAATCGTAATCATTTGCCATTATTAACCATCATTAACCATCATTAACCATTATTAAACGATGGATACAGTAGGTAGATGCAAGTATCGGACGGAGCACATGTAGATTCGTAGATCATTGATGCCCATGGTCCAAGGTTTTGGACCGTTGAGCCTTTCTCCGATCCATCTCTTCCGAGGCCAATCTCCGCTACGCACTGCACCAGTGTCGCCAGGCCCCCCCTGAAATTCTTGCACTGGAGTTTTGATGGGGAGGAAGGCTACACAATAAATGTATGTATAGTATATATATATACGTATATGCATATTGTATGATGTGGTTGCTTCATTTGTTTTACATATTTATGCGTAACGTCTTTTGCAGTTGCTTTTCTCCTTGTTATGTGCGAAGCGGCGAAGCGTTCGCTCCTTCAGGATGCCAAAACTGGTTCGCCCCTGGAGTTTGAGAATTTGCAGCAATGGCAAGTCATCCTTATGAGAGGCGAGTCGGCCTCGCAGCGTCACCGGTCGACCCGTTTTTATGATCTGCTTAGCTAATGAGAGGTGCGGTTGGGCTGATTTAATACTGGTTGGTGGTTTGGAAAATGAATTTTATGTCTTTCCATATACTGGGAATAATCATCACAAGGGATTGAAACCACCAACCAGAATAGGTATAACCAGGTGATTTTCACCCCAAAAAAACACCCCTACAATTATGGCCATACATCCGCTTTCAAGCGAGCATGGGATCTATCATGTTGGCAGATAAACAAGGAAACATCCTAAAATGGACCAACGTTATAGTTTGGTATAGCACATACGATAATGTAACATCCGACTAAGAATCGTCTATGTGCTCTTGATGAAACATCAATGTGAAGGCCAGGACGTTTGATTGTTGGCAGATCGTGTCGTCCGGATATCTCAATAGTGGCTGGATGACTCCCCAATTCTGCACAGCCACATTTACCCGAATAATTTATCACCCAGTCATGTAAGTACCCTCTGGTAAAGACACATAGCTATTAAACATTGCCATTTATAGTTGATTTACCCATCAAAAATGGTGAAATTCCATAGTAATTAAATATACGTAGCAGCACCATGGAGGTGTGACTGGAAACCCGTTGCTTCACTGGTCCATTGATCCATCGAATCCATACGATTAAAACTGGTGGGTATCCGGTATAGTAACACCCTTAAAAAGATATAGGAAAGTAAACATTTTACTATATGGTTTCCTATTTTTTTGGGTTGCTATAGAGTCTACAAATAAATATAGATAGATAGATAGATAGGTAGATAGATAGATAGATGGATAGATAGATAGATAGATAGATATCGAACTAGTCAGATGGGGTGAACAGAAGCCAACAAACAAAACTCGGGGAGACTCTACGTTGGTCGGACATGTTTCCTTCAGACACCCAAATGCTCCATGGCGCTGGAATATTTACCAAGATTTGCCCGAACAAAATCACCCAGCTATGTAGGTAAATATACCATACATGGAGCATATGGGACATGTATTTTGAAAACAACCCGACTTTTTGGTCGGAAGGAAACATGACTTTGGGACTTCTTGAGAAAGGTCAATTTCCGTTGGGTGTCGTTCCAGAATTCCTTTCAGGACAAAATGCTCAATACTTGGGTTTTCAATCATATGGGTCTTCAATTTGTTTATGCATGTGTTCACCCATACGAAGCAACAATGCGCAGTTTGGCTCAGCTTTCACGTAAACAATGCTCACTTTTCATCAATTTTCTCCAGTTACGCCAAAACTTCAGACCCAAAAACTGGCCAGAATATGCTATTATACCCACTGAGTCAGAATGGTTGCTATACCCACCGTCCGATTTTCGTTGCAGGTCTTCTCTCCGAGAGGTGCGTCTTCCGAAAGCACGACGCCTACGCCAAGCGTGGGCGAGAACGCTACCCACTGGAGAGTGGCCTGGCAAATGCGCAGGGCCATGATTTAAAGGCTTACGCCTGACAGCCGGGCGCCGGCCAAGCAATCTTGGCACCATGTTGGCCATGTTGGCAACGACTTTGGGCGTATGGTGTGGGAAGAGGCCGAGATTCTCCGCGCAAACCCAGGAAGGGCTATGTTGAACCGAGGCAGGCATAATGGGCAGTGCTTGCCTCTATGGAAGCAGTCTGGGCCTACGTTGGGGCTTATGTTGGGCCAAGTCGGGCCCACGTTGAGCTATGTTGGGCTCATCTTGGGCCTATGTTGGCCCTATCTTGGGCCTATGTTGGCCTATGTTGGGCCTATGTTGGCCCATGTTGAGCCATCTTGGGAGCTATGTTGGGGCCATGTTTGGGCCATTTATGTTGAAACGATCTTAAGATGCCAATTGTTCCGCCCCGGGCCCCCTGCTGGAGCCCAAAACCACGTAAAAACGGAGGTTTTGTACCGAAGGGCCCGTAACACCGTAAAAAAAAACGATGTTTTAACACCGCAAGCAAAATACACCGTAAATTACAGGGGCTTCAGTTGACACGTGGTAGTTCGGGGGTGGGTCGGCGGCAGGGTTGGCAGCGCCTATAACCTAGGCCTCCGGCAAGGACACTGGCTCCGTGGCCGGCGCCCGGATTAGTTGAGTGGCTCAGAGCCGCAAATTGGTGGTAGCAATAACTTGAAATGTTTGACATATATATAATACATCAATTAAACAAAAAACAAATAGCAATAATTACTTTACTTCGTGCTATCCCCACCATGACATCTATACGTTTTGTTACTGGCAAATCTTCTGGCATTCTATCTGACATATCTTTTGGCATTTTATCTGGCATATATTCTGGCATTCTATTTGGCATATCTTCTGGCATTCTACCTGGCATATCTTCTGCAATATGCTCTGGCATCTCTGCTGGCACATGTTCTTGCATATCTTCTGGCACTCTATTTGGCATATCTTCTGGCATATCTTCTGACATTCTATCTGGCATTCTATCTGGCAAATCTTCTGGCGTTCTATCTGGCAAACATTCCGGCACTTTATCTGGCATACTTTCTGGCATTCTATCTGACATTCTATCTGGCATACCTTCTGGCATACCTTCTGGCATTCTATCTGGCATATCTTCTGGCATTCTATCTGGCAAACATTCTGGCACTTTATCTGGCATATCTTCTGGCATTCTTTCTGACATTCTTTCTGGCGTTCTATCT
>Ga0126342_10021688_pt1 | contig 10680 bp, 13 predicted proteins | sample Cyp1metagenome_FD_92528 | JGI IMG/M metagenome (GOLD analysis project Ga0126342, IMG submission 92528) | Coral microbial communities from Lord Howe Island, Old Settlement Bay, Australia - Cyphastrea 1 metagenome | ecosystem: Host-associated > Invertebrates > Cnidaria > Coral ... | reverse complement strand
GACGTCTTGCGTGCAAGATGATGCGGCCGCCTGCAAGCGTAACATAAAAATAGGTAACAAAAAAAAAGTCCAAGCGAACGCAGAAAAAGGAACGTTATTACGCCCCCCCCAACCCCCCCCCCCCCCCAACCGCCCCCACCCCCCAAAACAAAGAAATAGGCCAGGCGACCTGTGGACCCGCCAGCAACTATGACTTGAAGCTTTTGTATGAAAATAGGGAGCATAAGGATCAATCAGTAGATAGAATGGGGTTTGCCCATAATTGTTCGATAACGGCGTAAAATGGATGTTGTTCATATCCAATTAATATCCATTAATTCTCTTTCCATTATATTCCCATGATTTCTGCAAAGGTAACTATATTATATAATATATAATTATATATATATACGTATATACCCTAGGCTAAACTAACATAGATGTGGAAAACCTATGGTTTACCCAGGAAAATATTCTACAAATGGGTGATGTTCCACATCTATATTAGCGTACCCTAGGGTATAAATGGTTGTGGCATGTTGTATCGGTAGGAGGTATGAGGTAACTAGGAGTTGATTGGAGTTAGGTTTTTCATTGAGATGTAGAGGCACATCATTGCAGGAACCGCAACGTTGCTGGTTCGATAGGGGGTTCTGTAAGACTTAGCAGAGACATCGCGGAACCCAGGCACACCTGTGAAGCCAGGTTTCCGTCCCAGTGAATCAAAACAGGCGGGATCTCCAACAAATCAAAACAAAACGACACCTTCAAAACAATGACAAAAGCTGAATACTACGGTAATACATACACTATCATACACTATAATAGACTATATATAATAGACAATTAATAGACTATAATCAGTATAGCTGAACTCTGCCAGAGGACACAGCTCGTGATAGGTCCGCCACAGCAGCAATCCTTCCATCGCCGGCCCAGGCTCCATCTCCACCGTCTCCGCCGTCGGCGCATCTGCCAGCGCGGCGCATCTCTGCGGCCGTTCGCAGTGATCCAAGAGGTTGCGAGCATAGTCCAAGGTGAGCTCAGCCCCTGGGGGATTGCCACTGCCACTGCCACATGGATATCTAATAAGGTCCCCCAGGTCCACTTGGGGGGATCATGGAAGTGTCCAAGATCCCCTCAATGGACCAAAATTGAGAAATTTGCCAAACGCTGAATGATGATGAAACATGTCGAAAAATGTCAATTTTGTCATCATAATCCCTGCCAATCCTGGCAGGATATAAGATGATACAAGCCAATATCAATCATGACTATTTTAATGATGTTCCCCTATACAAAACAAAGGCGATTTCCAAGCCTGCCATATTTCTAATCAGATTCTCCATACCGAATTTCTAGATTAATTACCAACAGTTCATAAACTGGAGTGCTTGGATCATCACTGTAGTTACCCCCATCCACTTCCCGGATCCAATTGGGTCAGTGACCAAGGTCGGATGGTCACCGAGTGCACCGAGCCACCCTTTCGGCCGAGCTCACCCACCGAGATCCTCAGCTCTTCGGGACAATTCTCCCAGCCCATGGTCTCAGCCACGGCCGCTTGGAGCTCGCGGATCACCAGGTTGCTGCGTCGCAAGCGTCCATCGCTCAACACGGAGTGCACCAGGGTCTCCAACGAACATCTTCGACTGATTTCTTCGGCCGCGATCAGCAGTTGGATGTGATGTTTCAACCTGGAACTGATGGCCTTGTAGAGTTCTTGCATGAAACTTTCGCAGGCCACACGCCGTTGCGTCAAGGGAGTCCACACAGGATCCGTGGATGGAAACATGGCTTTCATGCCGGAAGCAGCCTGAAAGATCCGGCGCCAGGATTTGCACGCTGAGAGCAACTTGGAAAAAGGTGGCTGGAATTGCGATCGAATCTCTTGGGCCTCTCTGGCCCATTGTTCCCAGTGTTTTTCCCAGCGTTGTTTCATGTTCAACACCGCCACTTCGGGTTTGGGGAGCCGGTTCCGCACATCTCGAAACCAAGCCAAAAGTAGACTATCAGATCGTAGTCGCAAGAAGCGTTTCAGCTCCTATGCGGGGTTGAGGGCCATATTGGTGGCTTACGCCCCATGTTCTTTCCATCAAGAGCTATTAAAGTTAGAGCCTTTACTCCATGTAGGGTGACACAAAAAGACATGAATGAAGGAGCTCTTCTCTCTTGATATCAAACCAACACAACCAACGATTTTTGACCCCCAACCCCCTCTCAACATCTCTCAACCCCCTTCCTCTTCTGACCCTTCGGCTGGGAAGGGCGACACTCCATCTGCACATGCACAGGCATGAGTCACCAACAAGCCCAAAAATTTCACCCAGCCCCAAATCAGCAGCGGCTGATTGAAGTCGCCACCCGGAAACTGCCGAAACTCCAGGGTGGCGCGATCGCTGGGCTGGCAGATGCGCATGATATTTAACTTGCAGTAGCCTGCCAGGGGAAAAATAGATGCATCATTCAATGGATTGGTGGGAATATCTTAACCGGAAGCCATGTTTTTTTCTCATGAAACGTAGGGATTTTCCTCTGTAAAATGGTCCCTTAAACCCATCCGTTGAATCATCAACGATTATATATCCACATGTGGCTAATCTTGGCAACTGGCAAATATGTGTCAATTTTGGGGGATTTTGAACGTCACCTTCAAGTATTTGTTGGAAATGATATCCCCAATAGTTGGGTGATGTTGAATTAGGACATTGACCCCTTAGAGTTCTCAACAAAAAACGTGTCTCTACAGCTGGATATAGTCTTTCCGTATTGATGGATACCCTCTGGTTGTTTAACACTTTGCTATGGAAATTGCCTGTTTGTGGATGATAAACATGATGATTTACCTATCAAACCAAGGTTTCCCCACCAAACCCGGCGTTGCCGTCTCTCGCCCAAAAACCATGCCGTGCACGAGGACTATGACTAGTACACAGCACGATTTGAATATTGCGCAATCCATCCATCTATGAAGAACATATACCATTTATAGATAAGTTTCCCGTTAAAACCTCCATTTAATAATAGATTTTCCATAGCTATGTTAAATAGCCAGATGGTACATGAATATGCATGAAACAATGTTTGGGATGAGATTCCCATTTAAAAAACGAACAACGCGTGAAGAAAAGCAGACGTCGACAAGTCGCGCATTCCGTGTCTCTCCAAGATCAAGGAATCTCTGAGCAGCCAGTGATCCACAGAAGCTGCCGACACCTGACCACCAGCCAGTTACCAGCTTATCTTCATAGTGTGAGTCAAAAAAAACAGAAGCCTGGTCGTTCACATCTTGCCAACTCATGCTTTTTCGCAGTTCTGAGCTTTTCGTCCGTTGCAGATCGTTGGCAGTGTGGCACTTCAAAAAGTTCATCCCCAAAACAACCAGTCCCAAAACAACCAACTTGAAGCCCAGCCGACCTCGTCTGGCTTCTGAAAGAGACACTGCAAGTAGTCTTTCTCACTGAACTCCTCCATCACTGTCCAGGGTGTTGGTGGGTCAGCCAGCTGTCCAGGTGCATCCCCTCCACCATCTTTCCCCCAGAGAGCTTGCAATTCCTGCGCCGTGGGCGGGCTCCATAGGCGTTTGCCGTTGCAGGACATCTCTTTCAGAGTCAGTCCTGATCGCAAGAATTCGGCGCCATGAGTGAAACTAGAAGACATGTTTGGGAAAAAAACAAACGCTATGCCCACAAAATCATCGATGAATTCATCTTAAAATGCCTGAAACTCGAGATAAAGGATGTATGTAAAAGGTCAAAAAAAAGTCAAGTGAAAGCTGAACCGAATATTCACATATATTCACATCATAGTAAATGTCACAGAAAATCTGGAGTAATACCAAGCAAGAGTCCAGCTGGCAACAGCATGGGACGCCCATCTGCCTCCAAATCCAGGGTTTCGATGGGGCTTTTCAGCCTCCACAGTCCACCTTCCCCAAGCAGTGCTGTCATCAAATCCCCTTTGCTCACGGAGGCTACACATCCATCCACACAAGCAGATCGCACCTCTGATGTGATCCAAAGAGTTTCGCAACCAAAAAAGGATGAGGGGAACCCACTCAATTCGTATATGTTAGCAAAAAAAACATTCAAGTCGTCTTCCATAGCATGAAGTCATATTAAATCATACTCTCCCCTCTCTCTCTCTCTCTCTCTCTCTTTCTGCTGAACTTGAGTTATCTTGGCCAGTGCAAGGGATATGCCGGGATATATTGATGATTTCAGGCGATATGTTGCCACCGACCAAGATCGAAAATGGTCAAAGCTACTTAATTGAAATCAACCACCAAGTATCAGCTAAGTGTCACCAAAGTCATCCTTCGATAAAGGTGAACATGTTTGCCATTCTATGTCACAATGCGACAATATTCTTACGGGTAAACACTATGACATGTATCATATTCTGTCGCTGAGAATATATGTGAAATCCAAATCCCCATGAACTTCCCATGAAATCCTCACGACCCCCACCTTAGGACTCATCTTTTGGATCCCCTTCACCGCCGCATCAATGGTCGCCAGCAGCTTCTCCTCATCACCTTCCAGGCCCTGGGCACGCGCCAAGACCTCGCGGAAGTCGCGGCAGAAGCGGTTGCGCTGCCGCGTCACCGGCAGCAGCAAGGTATTGATGGCCGATTCGAAACGGAGATAGACCTGGGATGGACATGGGACCTGAGGATTTTGCTGGGGATTTTGGGGGGAATCATTGTTTGATGGGATTTTTTGGGGGAAGGTTTGTTTAAGTCGATCTGGGGGATCTGGCACTTTGGGATTTTTGGCTGGATGAAACTTGATTCTTGCAAGAAGTGCATCATTTCTCCCGGCATGTTGTGACTAGGTCAAACTCAGAGAAAAATAAAACCAAGTCCTGGGGATCCAAGTTTGGCACACTCTGGCCGTGTGCAAAAAAAAAACTTGTTCCTATGGTTGAGATCCAGAGTTTTTTTCCCAAGCATTGGACTCCACTTCTTACATAGTCTTACTCTGCTAGATCCTTTACTTGATCAGGTTCACCACCATCTTCCCCATCATAATATGCCCATTATTCGAACGTTGGGGGCATTATCAAAATCTATATTCAATTAATCTCCATTAGTATCCATCAGTGATTAATGGTACTTTATAAACGGTACTTTAATTGATAAGAATGGTAAAGAACCATTTCTAAATTATCATTAATTATACATAGTTATCAATGGTACTGCTACTTTCCCCCATGTTTCACCCCAAATTCCCACATCTTCCAAACCAAAAAGAAACCGCCACCTTGAGAATGGCCGCCACCTCTTCCACCGAGAAGAAGCCTGGATATCTTCCAATGTGCACGTGCAAACCCGTGGATTCATTGGTCGCGGCGCGCAACGGTGCCAGGCGCAAGGCAGAGGTCATGTCACAGAACAAGGTCACGTCCAAGTCATCGAAACTCATCCTGCAAAAAATGGCATGCTGGGTGGAAAAAAAATTGTAAAATGATGTCGACCATATGGAAACATATGGAAAATTTTATGGAACAGAAACGGAAAAAAAAGGAACAATGGAATATCTGTTATACGATACTGTATCCGACACCTAGCAGTACTGCTATCCAATGTTTTAAAGACTTCACGATGAAACTTTCGAAGTAATTACCTCCAAAGATCATCTCAAAATGCTTAGCCATGAAATTGGCATGACTGGGGGGTATAACCCTATTTTCAGACACACCCAAAATCAGATATTATTGATTGTATATCCCATTAAATCCCATCAATTTCCCATTAAACACCCATTGACGATCGATAAACCATTCACTTCAGATTGAATTTTCGGGATCCAAAGTCATGGTATTTACATCCCACATATATATATATATATATACATATATCCCATCAATAAAATGGGATGGATTTTACAATAATTAATAATTATCCCATTCTAAATGTGATGGATCTTCCCATAGTTTCCCATATATATATATACATATATCATGAAATTTGAAATTTGATGGATGTTATATTATTATTATTATTAATCATCATATATCCCATTGATATGTGTTCCCATGAATTTTCTCAAAATTCCCTGAAAATTCACCAAAATGTCAGGGATCCGTTTGGACACCAGCTCTACGGGGAAGGGATTCTTCCCCTCCGGCTGAATGGATCCGTCGGCCGTGGCGGTCCAGAGCCTCCCCCAGTCGCAGGCGTCCGCCGAAACGCACCTCGAAGTCCTGGGCTGTTTTTTGGGTGCAAAAAAATATGGGAAAAAGCCGTGGGTTTATGGTGTTTATTAGGTTTTTTTGTGTTTTATATGAATTTCAATGGTTTTTGAGTGGTGTTTGGATGTTGTATTAGTGGTGATATATGATTTTTAGATTGTTTTGAGATGGGATTAAGATGGCGTTGAGATGTTTTTGTAGATGGTTGTTGATTGGAGCTTGGGGAAAACCTCAGGAATTCATGGAAGAATACCAAAGAAACAGGAGCATTCAAGGACAAACTTCAAAACGGGGAACACACAAAACATGTCAATGTGGATGGTCAATACTAAGAATGTTGGTCGCGGTTTTCCTGTTCTACATGTTCTACCGTGTTCTACCGTGTCTTGGCTCAATCAATTGAAATTTGAAGATTACCCTCTGGTTATTCAACGTAGCTATGGAAAATCACATTTTTTAACAGGTAAATCATCATAAATCATCTATCAATGGACAATTTTCCATAGCTATGTGAAATAACCAGAGGGTTATTCATCATGACAAAAAATGACACGAACATCGCCAGCCCATTGCTGAAAATCTGAACCAACCACCCTCCAACGGTTGGATTTATCACATCCCAAGATTGATCCGAAAAGTCAGCAGCACTTTTGCTTCATAATAAAACCATGTGAGTTTGAGACCGACACAAAAATCAGGACGCCATTATATCATTCAATCATGTGTACATATATATATATATATATATGTATATATATATAGTGTATAATATATCGTCTAATATATTTTATACGTATAGATGTGTATCCCATTGAAATCCATTGGTGATTCTCACGACGGCAACGGTAGCGCCCTTTTTGCATCCCCCACCTGCATCGATGCTCGTCTTGCAGCACCCGCTTCGACAGCTCCTTGGCCACCAAGGCATAGAGCTCTTGGACGTCGTCCACCGGTAGCAGCCGATCGATCAGGGCACCTGGTGGTTCCACCGGTCATGGGGGAGCGCCAGTTGATTGGGGAAGGCATGGAGAATAGAGGCTTTAAAGGGTTATTGAGAATATTGGATCATTATTGGATCAATCTGGATGTTTCAGTAGTAATACTTGGAAGATCAAATTTGCCCAAATTTTTATTGTGTCATGTTGGGTCGATGATGACTATCTAAATGTGGAGGAATGGTACAACACTAACAGGTTAAGCCTCCTCCCACACCTGGGGCCCTTCAACTTCAGACTTGGCCGAAAATCTCCACATATGCGACTTTTGTGTGATTGAACATGGTACTACACCGCCAAAATGGCTATTTCAATAGGGAAAGATCATGATGATCAGATATAAACAATATTAAACAATTGGATTTGGGCCATTTGGGGAACTTTTCCCAGACCAAATGTTCTCCATATCCCATGCCTAGGTCTGGCAAATAGCATTCCAGCTCCAGTCCAATGGACAAGCGTTTTTGTCCCTGCTCATGCCATCTGAGCACCGCCTGTAGCGAGTCGCTCCTTCCAAGGGACTCGGCGTTGCCGCTCGGTTTCGGCACCGCCGCGACATCTTTGCACGTGGCATCCGTGGCATCCATGGCACGGGTAGGTTGAGAACTGCCAACATTGGGCAGGACGCGTGTTTTTGCGTTTTTTTTGATCTATTACGATCTCTATTACGATCTCTTTGAATCGTGGGCTTTTCCACTTCAACCTTTCCAGACATCTTTCCATATCTAATCATCATCGATCATCATAGTAGACTATAGTAATAACCTAAGGTGATAACCATAGCAATCTCCAAGGTGATTCTCTCTCCAACACCGATTCCCACATCCCTGGGGCCACCGAGGTGTGAAAAAGCCGGGCCCAAACTTTGCCACGAGGTTGCCGCTCTGGCTGGTTTTAGACACATCATCCATAGCATCTTGGAAACTACAAACAAAATTTTTATTGGATGTATTATATATAATTTATAGATAAAATCTAGTTACTTAAAGGATCTTAAAGGTAGTTCGCTAAGCATTTATGAATGTTATATCGGTAGGTTTCCCACCAAGATCAGCGCGAGAAACCTCCGAAGCTCGGATCGACTCAGTCTCGAGGTCTACAGACCTGGTAGATGTGGAGCTGCTGAAAAACTTCGAACGGTGTGTCTGAAAATCATGGTTTTGTAGGGATAATAGCCATTTAGTAGGGAAAATAGCCATTTAGTAGGGATAATGTACCCCTTTTTACCCAATGGTTTTGCTGATCAGGAAATCCAAAAAAAAATGGCTATTTCATTGGGAATATAGCCTATTTTCAGACAAAGCCACTTCGAACGGTGGAGGAAGTTATTCACCAATCTCTGGCAGATGTCTATGTGAAACAAGATGTTATGCTGGTAGATGTTATAACATCTTCTAACAATCATCCCATTCCCTGTCCCTACTAAGCCTACTAAGCACCAGAAAGAAAAACTATGTGAAAATAATTGAACATATACAGTTTTGCGAGAAAATACCCCAAGTAGGAGGGGGAAATTGATGGAAATTGGGCAAATCAAGAGCTGCAATGACCATAGATGAGCCATGTACCCCGCTTGTGGCTTTAAAAGTTACCCATAGTAGGTTGGAGCAACCCAGAAAAAAGAATGCACTATGATGATGTATGATGAGATTAAGAGAAACATGTTTGAAACCACCAGCTACGGTATATAGTTGATTCTGTGGAGGGATTGGCTGGGTCAAACTCTGCCAGTATTTGGTTGAATAATTCTGGATGTCCATCCCCAAACAATATGGTACCCTTCGGTAGTCAAACATGGCAAGCTAGTAAATCTCCTATAGATTGAGACGTAAAATCAGAAAACAAAAATCCATAGATCAGGATTTTCCGTTGCTAGGTTTGCTTACCGGAGGCCAACATCGAAATTTTATGTCGTAAACCCAATGCCACACATAAACATACCAGAAAAATCATGATAAATTGGGGATGGTTTATAACTATCAAACCCATCTGGTTGGTGGTTTCAACCCCTCTGAAAAATATTAGTCAGTTGGGATTATTATTCCCAATATATGGAAAAATAAAAAATGTTCCAAACCACAACCATAATCATCCATTTATTGAATTTTATTGATGATCAATTGGGATATTTCAGGGAATGAATCATTGGCTTGGGTGGATCCCACATCTGTGGCCGCGTACGCGAAAGGTGAGATTGATGCGGGTGCCAGCCATTCCACCATGGGGCCTGAGAGCCGAGAAAAATCCTGGATTTTTCAAGGGCAAATCGTCTGAAACCATGGGGTTTTCTACCTTGAAATATCGTGGAATCAGGGGTTCCAAGCCAATTCAGGTCTCAAAATTCTATCCGATTCTGGCTAAGTAAGGAAAAACTGAAGATATCAATCTTCATTTCAAGCATCTTTGAACAACCGATATGAGAATTCTGTCGGAGAAAAAAACGAGTCGATATGATATAGAATATCATATAATATCTATGTGTATAATGTACATATATATATATATACATATATATACAGAGCATAGTAGTGGCCTTTAGTTTGTCTCATAATACTTAAAGCATTCCTCTGCTCATCTTCCCCTTGAGTTCCCTGCACGCCATGGAGGTAATTCTGCTGCATGGCACCTCCCATCACCAACCAAGCACCGTCAGCCAGGGGCACGACCTCAGCGTTCATGGGCCAAATATGGCCATGTTTTAATGGTGATACTGTGGATGGTTGCGAAATCCTGCACCAGTTGGTAACTCATGATAACTAATGAAACACTGTAAACAATGGGATTCTATTGGGATCATCATTAGTTACCAACTGGTGCAGGATTTCTTCCATCCACAGTATCATGCTGATATCATGGGATGAGGCCCCCTGGGTTTCTGAGAGGAAACCACACAAAATTATCACAGGCCTATAAATAGCCTTCAATTCACGTCTATTCACTATAATTTCAAAAATTAAAGTTTAAAGTTCAAGTTTCGGTCATATGTTCCATGATATGTCCATATTTTCCCATGGAAATTCTAGCCTAAATCAAGTTTTTCCCGGCTTTCCCTCAACATTTTCCTTCCAACCCCAAGCCACCCAGGGTTCCAACCGACGTCGGGACGTCGGGCTGGGCGCTCCACCCACTTCTGACTCTCGTTGCCCTTGTCCTGGATCACAAAGTCCCGGGTAGCGCCGAAGCTCACCTCGTCGAATCATGGGAAGTGGGGCTGGGGGCACAAAAAAGTGTGACTTAGATATGATTTATTCATTTACTATGATCATCTATGATCATCAATCTATGATCATCTATGATCATCTACCAGTACTACCGCACAAGGCGGTGGCGGAAGTTTCAAAAATAGGAAACCTATAGGAGACGTTGGTTGTTGTGAATCAGGGATGGCGAGCGAATCCACTGATGGACCGAAAGGTGCTTGAGGTCTCCTCTCTTTCTCTCTCTTTCTCTGACTATCTACCTACCTACCCATCTATCTTCTATGTATCTATCTATCTATCGATCTATCTCT
>Ga0126342_10021687_pt1 | contig 10680 bp, 9 predicted proteins | sample Cyp1metagenome_FD_92528 | JGI IMG/M metagenome (GOLD analysis project Ga0126342, IMG submission 92528) | Coral microbial communities from Lord Howe Island, Old Settlement Bay, Australia - Cyphastrea 1 metagenome | ecosystem: Host-associated > Invertebrates > Cnidaria > Coral ... | reverse complement strand
TCCAACCACCTTTCGGTCAATCAGTGGCTTCGCTCTGCCATCCCTGATTCACAACAACCAACGTCTCCTATAGGTTTCCTATTCTGAAACTTCCGCCACCGCCTTGTGCGGTACTACTGGTAGCAGTATTAATTCGGCATTGCTAGGTATATGCGGATGGTAGTACGTTGTTCTTTACCCAGTCTATTCTTTGCACAGTACAAATGTATCCTGATTTGATTGCACCTCCTTGCACAAAAAAATGGTGAACATTCAAAATGCGCTTTCCGCAATTGCGCTAATTCATGATCACGTCCTTAGATGGGCCATGGAGTTTTGGAAAACTAGTTAGTAGCCATGGATTATTTCATTGGGATATAGAGGGTTATATCCCCAATGACTAACCAGTTAGTTAATCCCATGGCCCATCTAAGTACCGCTATCATTCTTAACGTTCATGTAAAAATCTTCCTCTTGATCCCCTTCCTTCCCGCTTGCCATTCATATCTAGCCTGGAACATCAACCCAGATCAACCGTTGATCCTCTCGCGCCACAGGTAATATGACCATGGAAAACGAGACCAGCATGACAATGACCACTACCATGGAGCCCACCACCACCACGGATGCAGGCTGATGATTGGCTAATGGTGGAAGGGGATATAATATATGTCTCCATACGGGATAGTGAAATGCCAGCAAAAACATGGATTTGTGGTGGGTATATCATCTACAGTTAATGGGATTTAATGTCATTTAGATGCATTTAGTGCGATTTAATGGGACTTCAAAGGACTTAGTTAACATGTTAACCAAGTTGGTTGATTAGTACGCAAGCTCTTGGAGAAGATAAAGGGGCGGTCCGAGGACATCCAAATAATTGTCGTGTCCACCATGGATCCAAGTGATTGGAAGCACAACATAAAGCAACCCTTCAAAGATGCCGAGAAATGTGACACCAGGATGTTTTTTGACGATCATTTCCTGATATGTTATATGTTCCATGTTTTCTTCACTTTTCAACCACTTTTTTGGATGTTACTACAGACAGTGCCTTCAAAAGTGCTAGAGATAGGATCATATCATAACTCCTAAAACTAAGGTTGTATATATCATGAAATAAGCTAGTCATAACTGTTAGGTGGGCCAATCTGGGCCACAATTGTGCTACCTACTGGGCTCCACCTTCTTAGATGGGCCATGGAGTTTTGGAAAACTAGTTAGTAGCCATGGATTATTTCATTGGGATTTTTTGAGGGTAAAGAATCCCCAGTTACTAACCAGGAATCGTTAATCCCATGGCCCATCTAGGTACAAGGTGGTGCCCCAGTTATGTTTGTTGGTTTATAAACCAAAGTATCTGTTTATATATATATATATATATATTTAAGCCCCAGCAAAAAGCCTAGTTATTCAACTTATAAACCAACTGATTCTTCAATTTCACCCCTGCGTCGTTGCAGACAAAAACGCTTCCGACGACACCGACGGGAACGCGTCGGACGACAGCAGCGACCGCTGGTGGGCGATCCAAGTGGCGGGAACTGCGGCAGTTCGGAGACGGGTCGACCCCAAAAAAATCTTGCTTTATGCGATTTAAGCCAGCAAAACAACCGATAATTAATGGAAAACTTAAAACATGTGATTTTGTGAGATATGATGTATACAATATACATTTATTTTTTTCATACATCTATACATCTACATATATATATATATATATTTAATATATACATAGATGTAAAAGCAACCATATGTTGTTCAGAAGAGTTGAAGGTAATTCTGATTGAGACGACGTGGCCCCATCTATCACTACTTTTTTCCAGGGCTTCCTTTTTCATCACGATCATCGTCAGCAGCTTGCTGACAGCTGGGGTGGCGCTGTCCACACTTCGTTTGGTGAGATGCAAAAGCAGAACTCCTGTAAAAGCTAAGCAACATATTATTTAACATAGCGAACTGGAAAATCCATTATAAATGGATATGTTACTGGGAAAATCATCTATTTCTATGGGCCATGGCTTCCATAGGCTACGGTTCCAGCTGGGAATTTCCATCGCGGAATCCAGCTGATTTTCGAAAATAAACCAGCGGGATGATACTTTGGATAGAATATGATACCCTCTGGTAAACGTTTACATAACTATGGAACATAACAATTTTTAATGGGTAAATCAACTATTTCGACTGGGCCATGTTCAATAGCAAACTCTTAACGTTTACCAGAGGGTAGTTATATTCCCAGTTACTGTGCGGGTTATGACCGCAGTCATAGCTGGACTTAAACTTTCATCTTTGAGGTGAACCACCAAGCAGCTTGATGATGGCTGTGTTTCAAGCCTATACCTGCTGGTATGGATCAAGATGCTTGTGGATATTAGTATGGATGTATCGATCTTATGTTGTCGTAGTACCTATATCATATGTATACAATATATATATATAATATAATACATATATATATATTTAATATATAACAATATATATAGAGTATATTATATATATGCGTATGTTTATGTACTAGTAAGAATACGAATGGTTGTTGGTGGTATAACAACTATTCTCGCTGGGGGGAACATTTTTAAACTCAAGTGGTTACAACCTATAGCACGGTATTTACATCAGCAGTTCCTGTTAAATCCCCTCAAATTACCATTAAAAACGCCACTAATGTGTTTTAGTTGGATCCCATTGATTCCAAATTAACCACCATAAAATTAGCATGATCTTTTGGTTGAATCTCTTATAGCCATTGTTATGAGATTCAACTCACAGATCCTACTGCTGGCTTCACAAGCGTTCTGCACAGGAATGCGTCCGAGTCCATGGGTTTTGGCGCGGCGGGGCGCCGTCTGAGTTTGGGCTGCCCAGGGGGGGGCGGTTGGGTGGATTTTACTGGGGTTTGAGCCAACAAATGGCCAACAAACATTGGAAAATGAATGGGATTATAAGTTTAATGATATATATATATATAGAGAGAGAGAGATAGATAGATAATATATTATAATAGTATATGGATTATCTTTTGGAACGTAATGGGAACGGTGACAGAAAAAATAGCTGGTTGGTGAGTTTCAAAGGCGACTTCAACAAAATCGGTGATTTCATGAGATTCGGATTTTGCCAAACATATAGGGATCTAATGGGAGTTAACCAACAAAAATGGTAATTGAGTAGAACTTGGCCAACAAAAGTCACGGCTTGGCTGTGTCTAAAAGTAGGGGGGGTACCATGGAGTTTGCTCAACGAGCATGTGAATATGAAGCCAACCATAATGGGTGCAGAATGAAATACATCACCAACAAGTTGGCCTCTAGCGGCGCTGGAGATATTCCTCGAACTTAGCCTAGAATACAATGCTCCTTCCCACATTGTACAATGTGGGGCCCCCAAACGTTATAAATTGGTTTATAAGCCCTATGAATACCATAGTGATTTGCGTATCATAAACCATAGTTATTGGAGTTATAAACCAATTTAGCTATCATAAATCAGCTATAAATCCCATGAAACCACCATTTTCCTATGGTTTTCCTATGGTTTGTGGCACGACATTGTACATGCTTTCCCATTGAACATGGCCAGGCCTTAACCGTTCCACGATGTTCCACTTCTTGCACTGATGGCCTGGTGTGATGGTTCCGATTCATTGGAGCTACCGAGTCCAGTATATCTAACATAACTATAGAACATCACCATTTTCAATGGGAAAATCCACTATTTCTATGGTCATTTTCAATAGCCATGTTGAATTACCAAAGGGTAATATATGAGGCCTATGTAAAGGGATATGTCAATGTGGGGCCCCCCAGTGATGTTAGTTGGTTTATAAACCCCATGAATACTATAGTTTTTTGCGTACCATAAATCATAGTTATTGGAATTATAAACAAACTTAGCTATCTTGGGGGCCCCACATTGTAAGAGCATTTTGAGGGGATATATCCCCAATTTATATATCCAAATATGGCGTTACATGGTACGGTAGCTTTTTTTTAGTTTCCTGAACAACGGCCGTTGCCTGCTGCAGTGATGGGCAACGAGAGTGACGACTCCCAGAATGAGAGCAACATCTCGTATGACACTCGACCAGAAGTGGGGCACTGGAATGAACCGGGAACTTACTAACCTCTACAAGTGGTTATAGATGTTAGGTGGTACTTAGAAGGTAGCTGTATGATGTTGTATGTCCCTAACACATATAAGTTCCTAACAAGTAGCAACCCATACTATATACACTACTATCCCCTGCAGGGTTTTTTCTCCATTGATTTTTGTTTGGGGAAGCTACCGCCAAGGCCATGGTAAGATGGGGAAGATGTAAAAATCATGTTTTTTATAGGGGAATCATCCCAAAATGGCCGGACAAGTCTCAGGTGAGTGAATTTAATGATGTTTTTTAGCCAGACACATCATTGGTCATAGAACTAGATATAACTCAGTGATTTTTTTTAAGTTAGCCAGGAATATATCATGGGTCACTCAGAGATCATAAGATATAATTCGATGACATATGTTTATTATGGGTCTGGTCAATGTGGATGGGCATGGTCTTGGAACATTTGGATTATTTTCCCATCATATTGGGAAGAATAATCCCAACTGACTTTCATATTTGTCAGAGGGGTTGAAACCACCAACCAGTATCAAATGAGGACCGCTATAGTTGTATAACAATGCGCTATGATTGGATCAAATGTTGAACCAAGTTGTAGCGTATTGTTTAAGCATGGGAGATAGTACTTCGATGAACATGCCCGTGATGATCAAGTAACGGAAACAATGGGTTATGGTCATCCATTTCATATTAAGAATCCACACATAATGGATTGATTGTCAAGTTTTAAAGGTATAAAACACAGCTTTTTTTTTGGCACTGTTCGACTTTCCCGAATCACCGAAGTTGGGAGAATCATCGCTGGGAGATCCCTGCATTCAAGCTTTCGCTGGGAAAATCATCAAACTCAATGAGCCCCAGGTCGGTTTGTTGGTTTGTTGGTTTGTTGGTTTATACAAGGTGGTGCCCCGGTCGATAGCTAAGTTGGTGAACATAACTCCAATAACTATGGTATACTTATAACTATAGTATTCATGGGGTTTATGAACCAATCAACATCACTGGGGGGCCCCACATTGTAAGCCCTTCTGAATACGATGTGTGTTTATCCCATAAACCTAACAGTTCAAGAAGTTATATATTTGTGTCAATTCAGCTATGACCATGGTCGCCATGGTCGTTTGTGGCAGTCCATGAAAGCACCATCGGTGGCTAACGTGGCTAAGAGGTGATGCAGACAGGTGGTGTGCCTTCGGCCTCGAGTGATGCGGCGTTGCAGGTCGTCAGGTAGTTGAGTACAAAGACTCAAGAGGCCTGCGTCTGCCAGGCGGTATCGAACTTTTGTGGAAGAAAGCGGCAAAACATGCCACAGATCCCATTTCAGCAATTTCGATCACAAGAAACTCACTGCCACGGATGCACAAGCCTTGGCAGCGGTGGAGGATTCCTTGAGATAAACTAGAACAACACTATAAGGGTCATCTGAAATGATGCCATGATAGAGGGGATCCCAGTTTAAAAGTCCGGCCCAAACACCAGCAATTTTGCCCAACATAACTTTTTGGTTTCCACATGTTTAGGGTTTAAGAAGAAGGAGGTTCAGGTTTTGCTAATGTTTAGATGTCTAGGTTTTCAGGAATGTTAGAATGACCCACTATGTAGGCTTTTTTGGCAGATTGACAGTGCCCTGGGCAAATTGAGGTGTTTGGCCGAAGAGTTAATACACTTGTCCATAAATCAGATATATCAAATATTTTCTAAAAGTGGTGCCTTGCTCAGTTATCCTTATCTATAGATTTATGTACTGCAACCCCTAGTTATTGCAAGTCTGAACAGACTGAGTTAATTACGGGCACCAACTTGTACACTTTGTATATTATACCTGGTTGGTGGTTTGGAACATGTTTTATTTTTCCGTAATATATGGGATAATAACCCCAACTGACTAATATTTTTCAGAGGGGTTTAGACCACCAACCAGTTATATTTGCCATCGTCAAATTTCCCTCAAGTTACCGGGTTACCCCAAAACTCGAGGTTTTCTCGAGCGCGGCGTTGGTCACGGGATGCCCGGCGACTCAGCGGTGGGTGTGTAACTGGGCTTGTCATGGGGTTTATAAACCAATTTATAACCTATTGATAATCCATCATATATAGTGATTTTACATGATAGGATTGGGTGATATACATGGAACTATATCCCCGTTAGAGTTGCGATCACCAGTGAACTAAAGTAGCTAACAATGTGGGGCCCCACATTGTTCTAAATTGGTTTATGAATCCTATGAACCACAGTTGTTGGAGGTATGTTGACCAATTTAGCTATCGACCGCGTGCCCCACATTGTAGGAGTTAATCCAATTTTGATGGGATTTAATTGGATTTCAATGGGGTTAATTGGATTTAGTTCAATGGCAATGACAATTTATTGGGATATACTGCACTCACCATTTGCAGTTTGTTCCTTGCGATTCCTATTGGTTTTCCATATGATGTTGTTTTTGTTTATCCAATTTAGCAATGTCTTAAAGATACCAAAATCTCAAGATATGCCCAAGAGATCCCAAGATCTCGGTATATCCTCAGGTATAAAATCTTAAAAATATCCCATATTGAATCCTGATGTACCAGAGGATATTGATCCCATATGGAGAAAGCCCATCTTAATATCCCAGAATCTTGGATAAATCTTGAATTTCCAAGATTTTTCCGTACACCAGATTTTTCAAAACTATGGAGTTCCCAATGTTCCCATCATATCCCACGAATCCTCTGAGGGCTTGCTGAATGAACAAAATATATATGTTTGCACAGGATGTTGTCATTCCCATTACATCAAAAATTTGTCCCATTCTCCGATATATTTGGGAACATTTTATCGATAGCGAGGATTTTTAAGGTGCAGGTCCAGTTATGTGGATGAGTCAAACCTTATACAATACCATAATTGAGGGGATGAACATCCATAAATCCCAGCTATTTTGGTGTGAACAGACGGGCACCAGGGTTTTGACCCATAACCATATGTGAACAATTGTGGACATCCACAGGGTGAGGTTAACGACTAACGTGTTGGCTGTGCACCATATTGAAGCCATTCACGTTTGCTAAGACTTCCCATAAATCCAAAAGTTCAACAAGTTCTTGAAATCAACTCAGCCAAATCAGCTATGGCTATCCCTTAAGACATTTGCTACATCCCATGGCTACCCTCTGGTAATTTAACATAGCTATGTAAAATGGCCATAGAAATAGTTGATTGACCCATTAAAAATGGATAAAAATGGTGGGTTTTCCATAGTTTTTTGTCTGTTTACCAGAAGGTATTCCTTAAGAAATCCAAGTATTCGTGGCTTAGCAGCTGTCGCTGTTTCCGTTTCCGTTTCGGAACCGGGCGCCTCACCGGACGCCTCAACGACCTCCAAGGCCTAGACCTGTCGGTCTCCGATAGCACGAGCTTCGTTTCTGACGCCACGGAGGCTCTGCAGAAGGTGCGCATGCCGTGCCGATCCCGGCGTTTTGGCGGTGGTTTTTTAGTGCCCGATGAAGAATGAATAATGGATCAATAATTGACCATCATAATTGGATGGATATGAATCGTGGATTTCACGACTTAAGGTGGTTTTATTCTACTTGGTAGGTTCGTTCATCCCGGTAAGGGATGAACCCCCCTTATCCTACTGAAATAACTGGGGTGAACGAATTAACCTACTTAGGATTAGTGTGAAGATTGTGAAGAGCCACCAAGTAATCGAAATGGTGTGAGAAACCTAGTGGCACATACCCCAGATGCTCCATGTATGGAATATTTTCCTACATTTACCCCAAAAATGGCCCAGTTATGTAGGTAAATATTCCATACATGGAGCATCTGGGTACACTGATTCTGATGGAATATGATGGGAGATTCAACTTCCAAGCCCACCCTCAACTTCATCCAGAAGAACCGATTGTTCACATTTATGAATTGTCCCCACGGTAGATGAGGGTGTGGGTCAAAGCTCAAAGAATACATCTGTAATTACCCTTTGGTAAACATACAAAAAGCCATTGAAAATTGCCATTTATAGTGAGTTTTCCCATAAAATTCATGTTTACTTGATGTGAATTTCAGGGTACCAGGGTGAAATGAACCATATCCACATGATGGAAACTGTAAAAAACCATGGCCCCCTGACAATGAGAATCAGTCCATTGCGCCCCCATGATTGGCTTATCCTTAGTTGGTTTAGTCTAATACATTCATTTGTCTTATAGTTAGTTTTAAAACAAATTGCTGATATTTTTGCATATTATTACTGAGCCATTTTTGCTATTATTAGTTCCTTATCAACTCTCAGTGGGTTGGGGGCATAAACCGTCTCTTACCAATGTGATACAGCAAGCTCCAAAATGATTCAAGAGAACGTCTACTAAATACATTAATGTAGTGTAATATATATATAATGAAAAATGTCACATCGTATTTTCGAAGTGAAATCTTACTTTAAAGATCACAAAAAACAACTCATCAAATCCACTTGGGTTTGTCTGAAAATGGGTATATATACATCCGACATTGCCATGTTACCATGAAAATTGAGAGTACGCTACTATTCACCACTAACTATGGTGAAAAACCCTAAGTGGTTGAAAAATCCCACCCTTTCCCAGGATGCTGCCCCCAAACGTTATGTGAACGTTGGTTAACAAAAACCCAATGAATACTAGGTCGTTATATCCACAATAAACCCAATCGAAGTCAGCATCTGCCAGCTATCTTGGATGAACTATACTTAAAGCATCATGGAAATCAACCACTTAGAAATCTACCATCAATAGTTTTCCACCATAGTTGTTAAACCATAGTTTTCCACCATAGTTGTTAAACCATTATAAGCTATCGTAAACAGGGGCCCCACATTCCAGGCCGTGCCCATCTTCCACCAATTCCAGGCAGTTGCCCGAGCTGCTGGGGATGATGTCCTGGAAGGCTACGTGCAGGCGCGAAAGTTGTGGTGAACACCTGCCAAGTGACGTGCCGGACGGTGCAACTTGCAGTGTGGCCCCCGTTTACTATTAAAAAAATTAGGAAAACCATAGGAAAATGGTGGCTTCATGGGATTTATAGCTGATTTATGATAGCTAAGTTGCTGAACATAAACTCCAATCCAATAACTATGGTTTATGATACGCAAATAACTATTGTTGATAGGGCTTACAAACCAACTTATAAATAACGGAGATTTTTGTGGGGATTTGTCCACAGTTACCTATGAATTTACCAGTCATAGGTAAACATCCATCAACCAGCTATGACTTAGGGTACCTAGGGTACCCGGGTCTTGATACATAGCCATTTGACGAGACTGGTGACCTTTGTGATGACTTTTTGGTTTCAGTTTTTGAACTGGACAAAATCGTTATAGGTAAATTAGCATAGCCATAATCTTCTACTACTACTTTTTGGTGGCCATGTATAACTATGGTAATAACCTGGGGTATATCATGTTGGGTGATTGGAGCAGCAACCAAAACGGAGATTTAATGATAATTCATGGCGATGTAATGGACATATACTTGGATTCAGTGATGTTGGTTGGAATCAGAATCCGTTCAAAAGGTTCTATATGTTTCTTATGTTGGGGACATCGAATCGAAGTAAAACGCCAGCCGATTCTAGTGATTACTAACCCATCTATACATAGATTAATAGATGTGTAGATACTAACCCATCTAACTCATTCTAGTGATACATAGATTAACAGATGTGGAGATATAGCCATTTACGATTTGGGGACGGAAAGTGGGATCATCACAGGTCACGTTTGGGGGTCCTTCTTAAAGGGGTGGTTTGTTGATCGACCAGTCGGGTCAAATTGGTTTGGATCATGAGGTAATCAGATCATTCAATGGATTGGTTTAATCAATGGTAGTTCCAGGATCCTAAAATGGAGGTACTGTACCATATAATTATAAGGCCATATTTTGGCGGTATATCCCTTTACATAGCCCTTACATAGGCCTTATATATGTTAGGTACCTTCAAAATAGGTTCCTGAAATGGCCATTGATTTAAGGGAACGTTTACAGGAACGTCCCATATTAAATGGGAACATCTATGGTAGAAGTAGTAGAAGTGATTCTGGTGATTTGGAAGCTTTGGATTATTTTCCCCATTAGTTGGGATGATGATCCAATCTGACTTTCATATTTTTCAGGGGGTAGGTATACCACCGATTAGATTTAAATTAATGTTCACTCCAGTGGCCGGATCATGAAATCAGCTTGTATTCTGATACTTTCTGGTAAACATACAAAAAACTATGGAAAAACACCATTTGTTTCATGGGTACATCAGCAATTTCTATAGCCATTTTCAATAGCTATGTTAAATGACCAGAGGGTATATGGGGATGGGTCAAGTTCCCTATAAATGTACCATATCGCTCCAAAGCGCTCCGAAACGGCCTGAGCTACAGAAATTATTTAATTACAGATTCAAAGAGCTTTGGACCGCTCCAAACCATTCCAAACTATTTGGTCACGGGTCCATGAGTCGCCTGGGTACGAAACCATCATGTAGGTATTTTTCCCATTGGAATTTAGACGTCAGGCAAAAATGGCTATTTTTCAGCACCCTGAAAACTAACGCCGCTGCAATT
>Ga0126342_10021686_pt1 | contig 10681 bp, 10 predicted proteins | sample Cyp1metagenome_FD_92528 | JGI IMG/M metagenome (GOLD analysis project Ga0126342, IMG submission 92528) | Coral microbial communities from Lord Howe Island, Old Settlement Bay, Australia - Cyphastrea 1 metagenome | ecosystem: Host-associated > Invertebrates > Cnidaria > Coral ... | reverse complement strand
TGTGAATTCTCTAATCCATAATCACCTTCCAGCCGGGGTCATTCAGCCGTGAGTCGTGTCCCTCTTTTTGACCATGTCTGCCAAGGGGAAATCCGACATCAACTGATGTCTATCGTGGGCCGTTCCCGCTCAAAAGCCCATGAGGGGGTTTTGGTGCACGCTGAGTGCCAGGTAGAAAACAAACGCTTGGGGCGAGCGTCGGGCGCCATAGGTGTGGCATTTGGTATAACTTCAGGTGGTTCATTGGCGTGGACATCTACTCTTTCTCAACTGGTGCAGATCCCTACCTTTGTTGGACGCCCAATCCACAGTATATATATATATTATTATATGTACATGTACATATTTGTACATAATATGTACATTTTACACACACGCATCCACAGAAGTGCTGCTTTGTGAGCAGAATTCAGGACGAGATAAGACCCTAGGAGTCGACCTTCATAAAGGGTGGTGCCCCTGAAAAGTTCGTTTTCGTTGGTTTAGAAACGTCATTAAGGGATACTAAGTGTCGATATGTGTTGATATATCTACCATTATCTACCATTAAACCCCAGAAATTTTGAGTTATGAAGCAACCCAGCCAACTATGTTGCACCATCTTGTAGGAGTGGTTGAGCAGTTAGTTATCCTCCGGCCATCAAACATGGCAATGAAAATCCCCCATTTATAGATGAATTTCCCATAAACAAATCTCCATTTAGTTCGGAATTTTCCCAGCCATCTTTGATTACTCAAGGGTACCACGTGTTTGCGCAGTGATATCACATGGGTTCAGTAGAACCAATTTTTTCATGCTGCAAGACTCTCAGGATGGGGCCCCCCAGTGATGTGAATGTTGGTTTATAAGCCATGAAATTTTCCCCATGAATACTAGTTCGTTATATCTACCATAAACCATAGAATTGTTAAGCCACTTATAAACCAACTGAACGCGAGCTCGACTGGGGGCCCCATCCTGCAACAAACACTGTAATTTCCAATTGGAGGGTGAAAATATTAGGTGAAATAGGGAAATCCACATTGGGATGTCAAAATCTGGGTCATTTAGGCTACTCCCATTGTTTTTTCCGGAGGGAATACTGCACTGGCACGTGCACCCATGATTTCCAGTGGACCAGAGGTTTTCCTCTACCCTCTGGTTATGACTAACATAGCCATGGGAAATGGCCCATTTATAGATGGTTTACCTATTAAGAATGGTGATTTTCCATGGCTATGTTAAATAACCAGATGGTAAATGTTCAGATAAATCCATTTTTTCCCACTATTATCCTATTATTTTCCCACTATAGTGATAAACCTACCATTTGGGAATGGTTTATACCACGCATCTATGTAAATTATTCGGAATTATTGGGGATAGTCTAATTATTGGGCTTACCGAATAATTCTCTCACCATTCTCCCATGAGTTTCCCACTATTACCCGTATTTTCCCACTATTTTACCACTATTTTCCCACTATTTTGCTGCTATCCTATTGTGAAAAGCCACTGGTTTCGGTGAAAACCTACTGCATTTGTTCAGGCCTGCAGCTTTTGGATCGCTGCTGAGTCGTGGTGCCGTACGAGTGCTTCAGGCGCACCAGAGCCAGGGGATGGGTCAAAACTGTGGTACCCTGGGTACCCTAAAATAGCTGGTGAATGGATGTTGATTCCCGAGGATATGGCAATAGGTTTTGACCCATCCCTATTTTACTTCCCCTAGGGACGTCAAAAGTCGTTTTGCCAAGTCGTAGACACTCTCTGAGGAGTGATCAATTCGGAAAACAATATGAAATTACGATATAGTTTATGTATATTTACGTGTGTTCACCATTCATACCGAACATTTTTTGGCATTATATATGAACTATACCTTGGATCACTCCTGAACCCTGGTTTCTTGGGGTGCTGAAAATTTTGGGGGAGGGATTGTTGTGGTTAATAATCATGGTGACCTCACGTCGCATTACCCTGTGGTAATCCACCATAGCTATGGACAAGTCAGTGGGAATGGCTCATACCCAAGCCAATCGCTGCTCAATGGTGTTTTAATCTTAACCAAAGTTTAACAAGTAATAGTATCATTAAATATCATTAACCTAAATATCATTTAAGGTATCTAAATGAATCATTGAACTATATATTAATGTCATATCTTATGAGCTTCAAGTAATAATCATCACTATCATGACTGGTTGGTGGTTTCAAATATGGCTTTTATTTTCCGTGATATATGGGTTGTCATCCTTCCCATTGACAAACTCATATTTTTCAGGATGGGGTTGAAACCACCAACCAGTCATCATATCACCCCGGCGCCGCATGTTTTCGCGTCAGGGGTTGTTGGACAAAGATCGCCACTGCCCCCGGCCCACCAAGCAGCAACCGCTGACAAAGCTGCAGGCAGGAGCAGTGGCGACCCCTGAGGATGAGGGGGATATCACCATGGTTTGAACCATGGGCTTCGAACCAGAAAGGAATACATGGGGATAATCCTCTGGTAATGACTAAAAGTCTGCGAACTTGAACATAGCCATAGAAATAGGTGATGTTCCCATTAAAAGCATGGTGATTTGCCATAGCTATGTTAGTTTACCAGAGGGTAATCATTGAATGTTATGAATGATATGACATATTTGACTCATGATGTTGCAAATTCATGATTCTTTTTTGGCTTGTACTATCGAGTTAGGGATGAGCCCATGATCCATGAACTGGTGAATCCTATTTAACCAACCAGTAGACATATCCGAGATATATTTGGGGATTTTATCAGCAAGAATAAGGATGAAACCAATGGATAGTGGGATCTCTTATAGGATAAAAGGAGATATCTAATCAACAAGATATTTCGACGTGTTTGTAGTTATGGGATATACCTTTCCAGTTATGCGAAGGGATTTAGGGATAGCTGATGACCCAATTATAATTAACCATCCCCAAATTTTTACTAGCTGGAATGAACCACCTCCAAATTGGTGCTTGATGATTGCGTTTACCACAATAAAAGCATCCTTGAGCGCCTTTTCAAGATGAGTTTCCTCCGGCTAGGATTTGAAGCTATGTCCCCATCAGAATTAGTCCCATACTCCTGCAAAAAAATAATGGAGATCATTTTCTTACTTCGATTGTCCCTAAATCCCACTCATCACCATTCACATGAATCCTATATTTATCCAAATTTATCCATATCTATCCATGTTTATCCATATTTATATGGCCATGAATATTTATCCGTATTTCATACTAATTTATGGGACATTCACCGTATTGATCCATATTTCTCCCCATGAATGTCCCATCTGCACAGCGGCTGGAGGCGTATTCCACGCTGTGGAGCTGCTTAGTGCGTCACTTGCTGGGGATAGGGGGGATGATCCCGTAAGGAACTATCTCTAAATACACCATTCTTTTGTGGAATAAGTGTTGAAAAAGGTAACCATATAGATTTATAGTGCATATAGATTTATAGTGCATATAGATTTATAGTGCATATAGATTTATAGTGTAATTAATATAAGTGTTCGAACAGTTTATACCCTTCATCAGCCGTTCATCAACGTTAATCACGTTAGTCCTTAGTCACCCCTGGTTCGTGGCCAAGGTGCTCCTGACGTCCGTCGCATCACCTGGGACCAGCCCGACATGCGACACCTCTTAGGTGAGGATCAGCCCAGGGTTTTCATCATCCGATGTGGTTAAACATACAAAAATCGATGGAAAATCACCATTTTTAATAGGTAAATCAACTATAATTAAATGGGCCATGTTTAATAGCTATGTTAAATAACCAGAGGGTAACCAGAGGGTAATCCATAAAACCAGATAACTATGGAAAATCACCATGTTTATAGCTGGGTAAATCAAGAAACATCAACAAACTACATGGTCCATCTATAGCATAGCTATGTTAAATTACCAGAGGGTCATATTCATGATTCATCCATTTGAAATATTGGGATGAAATTTGGACACGATTCATTCCTCATCGGTTATTATTTAGAACATGATTTGGAAAGTATCAATCGCAATTTTCCTTTGAAACATGTTTCACTATGTTTCACTATGTTTCACTATGTTTCACTATGTTTCACTATGTTTCACTATGTTTCACTATGTTTCACTATGTTTCACTATCATCATTTGGATACTTTCAGACTATCAGTGACTATCGTTTGATAACAACTGTTGGATTGTTGGGTTCGTCTGAAAATTTAGGTGAAACCTTTATCCGATTCCAATGGATGATCATCAAACTCAAGTTGGAAAACTTGGAAAAATATGTAGAATCGAAGTAGCATTCCTAGAAACACGTGTCGTTTTTTTTTGGGGTGCTATAACGGAGATTCATGAAAATTAGCCATGAATATGCGTGATTTGTGGATAATGCTCAATGGTATCCAACAATTCTCAATAATGGTTTTTTTCTTTTTAAAAATGATGTTGGTCATGTGGGATTTGTTTCAAGTATCATATACATAGGTATATTCTGATGGATATTCATTGATAATCAGTAGATCAGTAGAAAAAAGAACGGAAGCAACACATGGAACCAAAGGGATCGAAGTTGATTTGACAGCCGAGTAGTGTCTATGCAGATTAGGACGTCCAACTGGGTTTCCTCGACATGATGTCACTTCCAGTTTCCAAAGCATTTTGGCAGTCCAGCCCAGAAATTGTTTTTTTTATAATTTTCACCAAAAATCCTATAGTCAATCTCTTAGCATCTCCTATAATTCCCCTCCAAAAAATAATCCAACCTATTTGATTTCCCGGTTCAGTTGAAAAGTCACACTTTTCTTGCGTTGGTGCTGCAGGTTGCCAAGATGGTGATGAACCAGTGCTGAACTTCAAGGTGTTGAGCTTTATCGGAGAGATTTTTGTGGGTTTTGTTGGTAGACTGTTCTTCTATAAATGGACCATTTTTCCCAAGCTGCTGTTGATTAATGGATATGAACGCTTATTAATCGCATGATTTTGATATGCGCTAAACCCTATGATGAATGGGATTCCCTTTGGTAGACTTAGCAATGGAAGCCATGGCCATTTAGTTCCTTTAGCTAGATAATAGCTGGTTGGTGGTTTGGAACATGTTTTTTTCATATATTGGGAATACTCATCCCAACTGACTTTCATATTTTTCAGAGGGGTTGAAACCACCAACCAGATAGATTTCGTTTTAATGGTGGGTTTTCCACTGCTGGGAAATTCCCAGTGGCTATCCCACACTCCTAAAAAAGCTGGTTCCGCATAAGTGTGATTAACCTGCCATAAACCACTAGCATTTGGGGATGGTTTCTACCACCGATGGTCATATTGGGGATGGTGTGTGTGTTTTCGGCTTGGGATGATGATTTGCCCTCTGGTAAACGAACAATTTGCTATTGGAAATGGCTATTTATAGTTAACATACCTATTTAAATTGGCGATGTTCCGTAGTTATGTTGGTTTACCAGAGGGTAAGAACTATTTGAACTGATTCTTGAATGAGTTTGCCCAAAAATGCAGGGGATATGCAGGGGTCAACCTACAATATATGACTATTTCATTGGGAAAATCATGCTAAGCCTCTAGCTCTTGGTTTTTTTAACCCTCCTGAAAGCAAACATAACAATGGAAAACCCACAATTTGTGGATCACTGTCCTAGGAGAACCCATGGCTTTTCAGCATCTAAAGCCAGAAATGTTTGCCGAAAGCCATGGAGATTTGTTCCCGAGCCACGGATCCCTATCCCAAAAAAGATGGGATTACCCTCTGGTAATTTGTTACAGTTGGCAATTTATATTTGATTTACCTATTAAAAATTGTGATTTTCCAGTTCGCTATGTTAATTTACCAGAGGGTACTGTTCTGGTCAAAGGGTTATGAGGATATAGCAACCCCCAAGCTATGGACCAGTTGCAAGAAGACTTAAAGATTGCATGAAGAAGTTTGAACTTATGATTGTTAAATTTGTTTTATCGATACTAAGCTAACATGTTTTAATGATGCTGGGATCAATTTCGTGATATCATGGATGATTCAGTGGATAAAAATGATGTCACGAATAAAGATTATCGTAAAATATCGTAAATCTGAAAAATGTTAATTCCAATCTATTTTAAATGCCAATGAAAAAAGATGAATAGACCCCATGTCATGCCAATCCCAACAAACCCAACTACTAGAACCCCAAACACCAAAAATTCCAGCATGGTTCCCAAAATTGGCCTATCATTCGGTGGATGGTTGCCAAATCCTGCATCAGTTGATAGCTGGTAAACATCCCACTATTTATAGGGTTTCAACCATCCTTTTGGTGGTGCAGGATTTCGCGACCATCCACAGTATGAGCAGTGTTTAAAACCCCTGTTGTTTGATGATTAGTTTGGATCATCCTTTCTGATATATTGAAAATATTTGGGAATGATCACTATCCAAGAAGCCTACTGACATGGATATAGTAGATCGTGTTGGGACACCGGCAATGTTTGGCAATTAGGGAATCTATGTCATATTATCAGATATTATCCATATTGCCACATTATCCCTTGACAATGTAACACTAAAGATACTAGTTTGCAATCGATCTATCTATCTATATATATATATATATATATTATATCCCATTCTATAATATCTATATATATTATAGTATGCCTACATTTACATTCTATTATAGTATCACTATATATATATATTGTATATATAGTTCATATATAACCATGTAATGTTTTAGATATTATATTACCATAGATAACGTTATTGCGCTATAATACATTATATATATATGATATACTACCCCATATATGTGAAATATATTATCCATATTACCTTGATCACTACTGTGGCAGGCCCGGCAAGCGGAGCCCTTGTGTCGCTACACGGCCTTTGCCTTTATGATCCCGGAGCCCTCGTGGCATGCAGCGCGGCGAATCAGTCATGTTTCATGGAAAGGTCATAGTAAATCTAGTAGATATGGTAATGGTAAATGATCATAAATATAATATCATAATCTAATATATAGATATCATGTAAACAGATTCTAAAATGATATCATAAATATGAGATCATAAATGGTAACAAGTAATATAATGGTTTTATAAATATATTACATTGTAATTTGTAAATATGAAAGGTCATGTATAAATCGTGTAATATATATATATAATGGATCTATGTACACTTAATTACATTTCATGTAAATGATACAAATAATGTAATGGTTTTATTGTAATGTGTAAGTAATGTCTAAATTTAAGTATGACATGGTGTATTTGCACACACATGGTATATGGTACAGATGGTTTATGGTAAATGAAATGATAATCATACATTTAGATTAAGATTAGTTGCATTATTAGCGCATGATACTACTACATTTAATTAGGTATACATATACGTACATTATCATTATATCTTGTACATTATACTATGTATATTTATTTATTCTATGTTTATACCTTGTGTCATATCAGCAAATTTATATTCTATATAGTTCATGATATCTACATTCAATTGTATATATATATGCATATATAATATAAGTACACATGTACCTCTTTACATAGTTCTTGTTACTGTCTGGAAGAGGAACCCAAATTGTTTATTAAAAACATGCTGGTGTACCAAATGGTAAGCATCAAACGATGTGAGATTGATTTATGATTTGACTTGCAACAAATGGATGATGGAAGCCAGTGATTGCAACCAGCAAGAATGGGTGAACAAGTGTAATGAATCAAAATTGAATATCAGCAACAGAACTTGTGATCTATTGAGAGGTTGTCATAATCACTGATTCCATTGATGTAACCAACAAGAACAGGCAGAGTGCACGCACGAAAAATTTCACATCGGACACCCTGAGTTTAATATGGGGTAAAATGGGAGATGATTTTGCATTTCATGGATATGTTTGGAGATGTTTCGATGTGGATTTAGGATGACTTAGGTTTTATTATATAATGTTTTCTATATTTTAGGCTTATTATATTAATGTGTTCCATATGTTTGGATGTTCCATCTTAAATGACCAGCGGACTGGATGACCAAGGCCACCATCCACCAGGTGCTCTACGAAAGCGATCGTTACCAAAAAACCGTTGCGGGCGGCCGCGGAAAGCGTTGGTTTGTAAAGGGGATCACTATGGGTTTGTCGCCAAAGGGTATGATATCTCTCGGATTCTAAGAGTTTGCGAACTGGAAGTCATGGTGAAAAATGAGTTCGATGATTTGGCTTTGAAACATGGTGATTTATCCTATAGCTATGTTGGATTATCAGTAGATCATGTTTGGATTTGTGGTTAAAACACTATTTAAACTATAGTTCAATGGGTAATAAGCCAACTTCTTAGTGGAGGGGACACCACCTTGTAAGTCTTTGGGCGAAGAAACGTTTCAGAAATCTTCAGAAAAATTGGGGGAAATTGAAATGGGTTGGAATCATAACAGTATGAAACTCTGAAGGATTTCTGCTCATATTTCTGCAGAACTGTGCTGGCAGCTTGGACCTTCAGCTTGTACTTTTAACCCTTTACCATTTCCATGGTCCACTACCGCCCTGGAGCATCGACCAACTGTCGGAAGGAGAAAGAGGAGAAATATGAGGAGAACCTGGGAGACTTGTCGCTGCCTCAGATTTTGCTTGCACTTGCTGAAGGCTTCAGTATTTACAGCCATCCAAATACTGAAAAAAAACAAGTGAGCTGGATTTTTTGCTTTCGTTTCATATGTTTCATGAGTTTTTCAGCAATTTTCAGCAATTTTCGACAATGTTCGACAATTTTCAGCAATTTTCGACAATGTTCGACAATTTTTCGCAGCAATTTTCGGCCATTTTCGACAATTTTCAGCAATTATTCAGCAATTTTCAGCCATTTTCCATATATCCAACGGGTGAAATGTGCAAACAGCTGAAGGTTGGAGGCCGACACGACCGTCGACACGGTGGTTTTCCGGCCTCAGCTTGGGGGGGCAAATTTCACCCGACAGGTTAATGGGGATATCACCATGCCATGAAAAAACTGTTTTCCCCCACCTGCCAGGTGAGGGTTGTTAGAAGATTTGCCAGTAACAAAATGTATAAATGTCATGGTGGGGATCACACGAAGTAAAGTATTTTTTTTCACCAGCTATACATGATAAACTGATGGGTTCTTGATAATGAGAATCTTATGAGAATATTCATGAGAATATATGGGAATATTCATGTGATAACCAGCGAAAACATGGGAATATATGAGAATATTCATATGCTATAACGGATAATCCAGGGGTACCCCCATTTCAGGAAACCTCCATATGGGAATATTCATGTGATATAACTGATTTTTATGAGGGGTTGTTTGATGACTTCGGAGGATATCACCATGAAATATAGGGTTCAAGCAATACATGGAGATCATGTGTGATAAATGATAACTAAATGATGTTGGTTGAGGATCGGTTTGGGGATTATCCCAATGACAATCCCATGAATCACCATTCAATGTTCATTATGGGGGTGTTGTTATTCGTTAATTTTCCCATATTGATCTCACTAATCACCATTAATATTACCCCCATAAATCACCATTACATAGGTGTATACATACATACATACATACATACATAGATACATACATACATACATCCATGCATGCATGCATGCATACATACCATACATTACATTACATTACACTACATTACATTACATTACATTATATTACATTAATATTACCCCCATGAATCACCATTACATAGGTGTATGCATACATACATACATACCATACATTACATTACATTACATTAATATTACCACCATAAATCACCATTACATAGGTGTATAAATACATACATACATACATACATTACATTACATTACATTACATTAATATTACATTAATATTTCCCATAAATCACCATTACATAGGTGTATACATACATACATTACATTACATTACATTAATATTTCATTAATATTACCCCCATGAATCACCATTACATAGGTGTATACATACATACATTACATTACATTACATAAATATTTCATTAATATTACCCCCATCAATCACCATTACATAGGTGTATACATACATACATTACATTACATTACATTTACATTTACATTTACATTTACATTACATTACATAAATATTTCATTAATATTACCACCATAAATCACCATTACATAGGTGTATACATACATACATTACATTACATTACATTAATATTTCATTAATATTAACCCCATAAATCACCATTACATAGGTGTATACATACATACATTACATTACATTACATTAATATTTCATTAATATTATCCCCACAAATCACCAGTACATAGGTGTATACATACATACATTACATTACATTACATTACATTTACATTTACATTTGCATGTACATTACATTTGCATGTACATTACATTACATTACATCAATATTTCATTAATATTTCATTAATATTTCATTAATATTACCCCCATAAATCACCACTACATAGGTGTATACATACATACATTACATTACATTGCATTAATATTTCATTAATATTACCCCCATAAATCACCATTACATAGGTGTATACATACATACATTACATTACATTTCATTAATATTTCATTAATATTACCCCCATAAATCACCATTACATAGGTGTATACATACATACATACATACATTACATTGCATTAATATTTCATTAATATTACCCCCATAAATCACCATTACAT
>Ga0126342_10021685_pt1 | contig 10681 bp, 13 predicted proteins | sample Cyp1metagenome_FD_92528 | JGI IMG/M metagenome (GOLD analysis project Ga0126342, IMG submission 92528) | Coral microbial communities from Lord Howe Island, Old Settlement Bay, Australia - Cyphastrea 1 metagenome | ecosystem: Host-associated > Invertebrates > Cnidaria > Coral ... | reverse complement strand
GCAATTGTTGATGTTGGGGCGCTTCATGTTTGAGCCATGCCATATGGATGAGGTGGAGTTTCACGCGCCCCCGCGCGAGTCAAAAAGCAAGCGCTGGCTTTCGTTCCACCCCTTCTCAGGTTTCTTGTTTCTTCCTGTCTTTCTGTATTTCTCTCTGCCTTCTTGATTTCGTTCGTTGTTTCTTTCTTTCTTGATTTCGTTCTTTGTTTCTTTCTGTCTTCTTAGTTCTTATCTTCATCATCGGCATGATTACCGGTGATTTAAAAACGGTAAATTTCATTGGTTGTGACATTTCAACTAATGTAGGTATGTAACCGATTCCGCTTTATCACATCAGATATATGTAGTCACACATGCACATCATGACATGTGGGTCTTGATGTTTATTGCACTATGGCCCCATGGTTCCCTGCTAGGCGGCTACGATCTCTGTGTCATGACAGCGGCGCCGCTCCCAAAGCGGGCACTTCCAAGGCCGAGCAGCTTCGCTTGGAAGAAGAACTGGTCAAGACACGTGCGGCCAAGATGAAAAAACTCAATGAAGACTTTCAGGCCGTTGGGATTTTTACTCAAAGTATGTTGTCTTTCAGTGCCTTTTTCTGAAGTAAAAATCCAATGGGGAGCTTGCACCAACCAACCAACCACTTGGATTCGTCCCGCAGGATTTGTTTTTTTTGCAAACGTGAGAGTTAAACCATGATTTGGCAACAGCCACTTTTTGGGGATTGAAAAAATGGAAACGGACATTTTTCCAAGATGGTGATCTAATCATGGGAAATGAGGGTACCACAATCAAAGAATGAGTAAACTAGATGATAAACCAACAGGAATGGAGTTGATCATCTACAAACGAAGTAAACATAGACTCATCAAACAAGATTTGACACAATGTCCATGCATGTCAGCATGTCCTACCATTTTTCCTCTGTTTTATCAGCTTCAGTAGTTTCATCCGCACAGGAAGCCTCCAAGTCTGAAGCCTTGGAATTTTTCCAGTCGTGCCTTTCCTCCGAGAACTTCCAGGCTTTGTCCGCTCTGTCGGAGATCGGTCACTATTTGGACGCCTGGAAATCGCCTCTGTCGAAGCCATTGCTGACGCGGCAGCGTGAACTGATAGACATCTTGGCTGTGGCATCAGAGACGGCACAGGAGGAGACTAAGGCGCAAGGTGAGCTGAATGAAGCTGGGTCATGGATTAGAACTGGTTGAAAGAAAACAACAAAAAAAATCAGAGGGTTACCCACAAAAAGAATAGTATAATAGTATAAGTGAGTATAACTAGATAGTTTGGATAGTATCAACCGATGAAGCAAGTTGCGACTTGACCCCGAATAAACTGGTGATTTGCACCCCGATAGATGGGAATATCATCATCTATAACTTGGGACGCCCTAAGTGGTTGGTTCAAGATTATGGATTCCACCCTCGGTTGATGATCCTCAACGACTTTTTTGCACTGATATCTTTGGATGGAAAGCCACCAGGAAGTCATGAACCAATTGGCTGAACTGGACTTCAGTGCTGACACCTTCTGGACGGAATTGGAACTTTTAGCCACACGAGAATCACAGAAAAGCAAGGATGCCATGGATCCAAAATTTGGACGAGCAGCTGCTTGTTGGGCATCGTTGTTAGTCTCGGGACATCCGTTTCAAGTGTTGCATAGTCGTCCTCTGCAGATGGCTGGTGGTTTCTTGCGAAGCGTTCTGGCATCCATTGGTGCACCATCGGTCAATCTCTCAGGGAATCTTAGATTTATTGGATTTAAGTTGAGTGGATCATGGTTTCGTTTTGTAAATGTTCGAAATCACAACCATTTGGGGATTTTGTAAATCACCATTTGGGGAATGAGATCTATGAGGAACACTGTACCGCCTTGGTGAATCTCAGGATTTATGTGGTCTCAGTGATTGGTGCCCAATCTTCCGCCAAATCGACCCTGTTGAACTTTCTCTTCGGCAGTGGTTTCGCGGTCTCCTCCGGTCGTTGTACCCGTGGATTGTACGCCTCCTACTTCTCCTCAGGGCCGAAGGGTCGGCCAGTTCTGGTGTTGGATTCCGAAGGCTTGCTATCACTTGGATCAGAAGGCAGCACATTTGATGGGCAAATTGTAGCTGGCAAGACTTGGCAAAATCGCTGTGGCTCAATTTTTTTTGACCATTCAAAATATTCAAAACGATCACGATTTTGAGTTTTTTTTTCTAGTGTTGTGTCTTTCCAGGGTTGATACAGTTTCTCAAGGGAAAAATATGTGGCATCGTTAACTCTGCAAACAGATTGCCTTGAGGCAATGATGTGCATGACTTGCAGCCATCTGGTGTTGGTGAACAACAAGGGAGAACTTTCTCGACAGCTTCAGGACGAAGCAGATGCCCTTTGGGGAGGGAAAAGGTGGGAAAGGCCCGTGCAGCAAAGTTAGATAGTTGTATGTGTTTACCAAGTTCTGCAAAATTGATGTCAATTTATCATATTGTTGCTTGACTTTGGTCCTATTCATACCTTTCATCCGCAACTGAAGAGATACTGTAGCAATTCAGCTCTGGGATTTAACTTAGAAACGGGGCAGCATTTGTGGTAAACTATCCAATTTCGGCAGTCGGCCACAGCCATGTGACAGTAATGAAGCCAATGGATGATCCCAGTTACCAAGGGGAAATTCCATGGCCGGATTTATGATGTTTTTTTTCCAAGTCATCATGTCATATCACCTTTATTGGTTGGTCAACTTCTCAGTTCTTGATGCTGATCCCCAACTGTTGTTTCGACATGTTCTGGCCAAAGTGGGATGGTCGAAAGTAGGATTAGTATTTTTCCTACTTACTTTTTACTTTTGCATCTGGTTAATTGGGATAGCTCATGTGACTTGGTTCGCTGCTGGGCTGCAAGGCTTGACTTGTGATTTGGGTGCAAAACTATGAGCAATCAAAGCTCCCTTATCGATCATGGCACCATTTCCGTTCATTAAACCCACCCAAGTGTAGTTAGTGATGGTGATATACCAGCCACGGTTGGTGTACAACGTGTACAACAACTGTTCTGCTCCGGCAGAGGACCTTCTGGAGATTTGTCTCTTTGCCATGAAGCACCTGCGGCTCAGTCGCATTCAGCCACGGCTGGTCTTCGTGCTGAGGGATCAACATGACAGATCTCGTAGCGTTCATGAAGATATGCTGAAGCAGATGAAGAACAACCTGGAAGATGCAGCAAAAACACTGGGATCTCCCCTTCAAGATTTGATTTTGTTGGATGGCACCGCAGTCTTTCTGCTTCCATCTGCCATGAGCTCAGAACTGAGACAAGGTAAGGAAGTGTGTTGGACCAGTGAATTGTTTGCAAAGGAGGTGCTGAAACTCCGCTCAGATGTCTTTCGCTGGCTGGAAGAAGATTGTCGCCATCGAGAAACACGTGGCCCAGTACCGGAGTTCTCATCCCTTGTGAGTTGGTTTGACTATGCGACCACCGTGTGGGAAACATTGGATCAGTTTGGTCAACAGTTGCTCCACTGCCGTACCATCCATGAAATCGAGCAGCGCCGAGAGCTTGCAGATGTTGCCAAGAATGCGGTGAGAGAAGCCTTGGATGGAGCTGGCTCAGCTGATGCAGGTCATGCAGGTTTTCACGAGAGAGCCAGGCAACTGGTGGATAGCTTTGTCAACCGAATCCATAACCCAACTCGCTTTGATTTGGAAACCACGGATCTGGAACTTAGTCGAGCTTTGGCATATTTACGAGATGAATTTGTTGCAAGATTGGAAGAGCTGTTCCAACAGAAAGCATCAAGTCCTCGATTTAGCACAACCGCTAAAGAGCAGGCAAGACAACAGATTCGAACTCCCATTGAATGGGCCTTTGAGAACCATTTGTACACATGGAAACTGCATTTGAAGAAGGCTTCCGATGAACGTGCCATGCACGAGCTTTGGATTCATTTCACTGGGGTTCTGAATCGTCATCTCGAGACTTCTGGTCATCGATCATGTTTGTCAGAAGAAGAGTCACGGGAGCTTTTCGATAGCGAATGGAAGATGTATGAAGCATCATTCCTGGAGCGACTGAAAGGTCTCACAAAGGATTGGCAGACTTTGGCTCATGAAGTCACTCTTTTGTTCAATCATGCCGTAGCAAAACTTCACCATGAAACTGGTGCCTTGGCTCTCTTGAAAGAAGCAGGGCCTCAGCAGTTGGCTTCAGATGGACGGCCTTTGCTTCAGCAAAGTAACGAAGAATGGGAGGAACCTTGGTGAAACCTACCACTTTGCAGCGAATTTTCTTTGCAAATTTTGTTTTGCTCCACTTGCTTCCAATCATTTGGGAAAATCCTATGGCATTATGGCAAATCTTTGCAGAATAGATGGTTCTGTCTGTTTTTTTGGTGCAGAAATGGCCGCAAAATTGTGTAAAATCGGCCCCAGGAGCATTTTTTCCACATCGGCTGGTGGGGTGCCATGAAGCATGGCTTAGCTTTGCTCCAAGCTGGAGGCAATCTCTCCTTGGATTCCACCTCCTCGGTGCATGGCATCATCCCACGGATGCGACAAAATGTTCAGCACGGGCTGCAACAACTGAAGTCTGAAACTGGAACTGAAACGATTTTATGGCGTTTTATATCTTTTTTAGCCCAAATTGCCATCCCAAGAACCAAGAATTAGAGTTGTTGCTTTCCTGCTTTCCTCCCAAATTCAAGATAACTATTTTTGTGATAGCTCCCACCACCAACTGGTTTACCTGTTCCATTTTTTTTCCACTTGACATGCCAGTTCTTCATCAACTCCCAAAGTTTGGGCATTTCACCATCATTTCACCATGTTTTTACCATGTTGTTACCACCAGATTCCCCCGAGATCTCCACCGTCCACCGAGGAAATCCACGCCCGCGGCGTCTTGGACGAGGCCACCGCGGCGGATGCCCTGCGGCACGTGGCCAATGTGATGCTGAACGACTTGGAGTCCCGGCTCCTGTCGGATGCCCGGTGCTTCAAACAAAACAGCTGTCGGTGAGGATTGGGATGGTTGGTTGGGATGGTTGGGTTACCCTCTGGTAAACTAACAGTTTGCTATTGAAAATGACCATTTATAGTGGATTTACCCATTAAAAATGGTGATTTTCCATAGCTATGTTAGTTTACCAGAGGGTTAAAGGCAGAAGAAATGATGGTTTCATAGTGTAAATGATGTTGATGGGATTGGATGAGATGGATATACAGCCTTCTTAGCACATGAAAGGAAATTCAAAGGTGATTGGTCATTTTCACTTGGGATGTGTCCAACTATGATGATGTGTTTGCTGATGGTCTCCAGTCATTTCTGCGATATCAGATTCATCTCGATCCTTTGGCTTCAGTCAACAGTTGTTGAAAACTCACAGCATCCCATTTAAGATCTTATATAATACAGCTTTGATCAAGAAAGGAAGACTGGTAGAAAGCGGGATGTGAGATGATGTGAGGCGAAGTTTGCACTGGAAGCTCCAGGCCGCTAACAGCCATCCAGTGCAAAAGTTGATCAGTGAATGGACTTTCGGTTTCCTTGCTGTAACTTTCCACATGATCCTAATCTTTGGGGGTGTTGTCTTGTTGTGCACATTGGTTGCTGAGTAGATCAGTTGGTTTGTTTTTTTGCCTGGTCCAAATCAAGGGAGGCGCAATTTCAAGCCGGACGTGTCGTCCCCAATTTTCTGAAAGTGCTTCAAGTGAGTGTGAGTTCAAGCAGGTCAATTGCCGAAGCTTTTTTTTGTCCTCATATGGCATATATATGGGTTTATCCAATAGGAAACCCAAAGTCTCATGGATCATCATATTCCCCACTTTGGCCATAGCGGGTTTCCAAGCCATCTTTGGACCAAGGATTGTCATTCTGGTGTCACTTTGAAGAGAGCTCACATTCTGCATGCTTTGCACATGGCCCTTCGATCTATATCCTTGGAAGCCCTTGAAGATATCGAAACCGAGAAGCAGAAAAAAGCCATGGACGACTTGTTGGCACAAAAGGCTTTGGTTGAAGAACATTTTCTTTTGATTGTGCAGGCCAACAAGGGTGATGTGGAAAGGGCCACGAATTTCGCTACTTTGTATCATCGCTCTTTGAGCAGCTGGCTGGATCACGAAGTGACGCAATTAGCAGCAGACGTTCGCAGCTTGGCATGGCTTTTGGCATGGCTTTTGGCATGGCTTTTGGCATGGCTTGGCTTGTGTTGGGATGTCCCAAAGAAGTCAGATTTGATGATTTCCCTGTTGAAATTGGATGAGATTGTGACGAATCATCACCCACATCATCTTACTTTCGCTTTTCCAAGATAGGATCTCCGACAAAAAAAACTATTCTGAATGTCCATCGGAGTCCATCGCCAGGCAGCCAAGTTCTACAGCAGATGCCCGATCCACAAAAATCCGTCGAGATGGCCTTCCAGATGTCTTTTGGTTCCCGAAACTGGAGCGATGTCTTGGAGTATGTCTTGGATACCAACGCCTATTTGGAGAAACAGTTCCTGCAGATTTTTCATCAGCAGAAGAGGTCCTTTGTTGGGGCGGCCCGCTCCCGTGTGGAGAAACGAATCTTCAGCGCATATCACCTCCTTCAAGATGTCAAGAGCTCAGATGAGCTCAGTGAAGGGAGAAAGACAGCTGCCTATTGAAACGGGACCTTTGTCACCCAAACCATCGGAATGAGTCATGAGCGTAATGAAAAGGATAAGTTTATTTAAGTTTTAAATCATGGAATTTGAATAGCCTCTTTTAGTAGCTTTGGTCTGAGAAAAGCTTACTGGGCATGCCATGTGAGAAACCTCCTGCGCCTTCCAGAAGTCCGACAGTCCAGTTTCAGAAAGATTGCCCTGGATCTTTCTGGGATAATCGTTCATGCGCGACGTTTACAAATGGTTTCGACAACACAGCAGCATAATGCAGCATAAACACCAAAAGAGGAAGTCACGAAATCATCAAGATGAACATGGGAAAGATGGGAAAAGCTTGCATGCTAACATTCAGCGCTCTGAATTGGGCCCAATTCCAACCTTTTGCAACATGTTTTCACATGTTTTCACCATTGCAACATGTGTCTGACCTGTCTCCTGATGATATGTTGGCCTGGCAGGTGGTTGGCCAATGGGCCAGAAAGGAGGTCTATCCGACTGAGAAAGTTGATATCACCAAACCTCAGGCAGTGCGGCAGGGTCCAGTCCAACAGGGTCCAACAGGGTCCAACAGGCTCCAACATCTCCGGTGCATCTGTGGCAGGGCGAAGGAAGCAGCACCAACCGCCGCTCCATCAAAGAGTTGAAGGACTGAACGACTCAAAAGACTTCAGGGTGTATGGTGAAAAAATGGTGAAAAAATGAAACGTGGAATCATTTGGGACATCATGTGTGACTCGGTCTCAGCTGACTTTGCCAGGACTTTATTTCAATTCATGCCGAGCATGTCCCCACCAACGCGGACATTGCTGAGGCGTGTCTCCGCGTCACCCTGACAGAAGTCACGTCGTCACCGTCGTCACCGTGTCTTGCCACCATTGAGGCGCATCGACAACTGGCCGAACGTTTGCCGGCGACGGCAGATTTCCACATCGCAGACCCCAAACTCTTTGCGGAAACTCTGCAGGCACGGCAATTGGCAGTTCAGTTTGATGACAATTCATGACGTTTCAGAAGCTGAGTACATCACGGATGTTTTCATCACGGATGTTTTTGCCATGTTTTTGTGCAGGCTCGTTTGCTGCGCCTTAGGGTACATTTACATCACCACATTACCACTCATCTTGAAATGTGCTTTTGGGCGGTTTTTGAAACTTTTTTTGTTTCAAAGTCCAACCTCAGCTCGAAGATTGTCAGTTTCTTTTACTCGTTTGGGCCCAGGCCCGAATAAGTGATTTTGCCGATTCGCGAGAGATCCCGAAACGGCTTTCGGAACAGCTTCAGAAGGCACCCGCTTGTTGTGGATCTGCTGTTCTTGTTTTGAGAAACGGACAGATGTCATGGTTTCAATTTGAGTAACAAGTTTTGGGAAAACGTTTCGGAACAGGAGAGATTGTTTTTCATGCATGGAATTGATTTGCGGAAGATGCATTGGTTAGAGGCCGCCTAGGGACGCGAATAAAGGCCTTTCCGCGCGCCCTGAAAGCCGTCATTTTCTCGTACATCGTTTGGAAAGGGCGCTTTCATGGAAAGGTTTTGGGAAGCCATCGCCAAAAAAATGTAACGGCGTCCCGGTATCATTTGTTGAATTGCGGCCTGATATTCCGCATCAAGAACGGGATCTATTTCACAATATATACTTGTTTTTGCGCGCGTTATCCCACAGGATTTAACATAACCCGGTCATACAGCGAAGCAAGTTTCGTGGCATGTAACCGCCAAGTCTCCTCTGGAAGGGTTTGGGCAAAACTCCAGAAGGTTTCCCCCCAACCTTCCCATTTTGGAGGGGTCACAAGAGATGTGGGCAACAGACAAACCAAGGGGCAACCCCCCAAAAAATCACACTGTCAAGGGTTTGCCTCATAGGTACAAAATAGAGGCTTTGGCCCCTGAAAAACCTACCCTTTCTCCAAAACAAGCAGGATGATTTGCGCGAAACGTTTTTTTTGTTCAAGAAAAGTGTTTTTAAACAACAACAAACAACAACAAACAACAACAACAAACAACATTTTGAACAAGTGAACATTCTATGCCGTTTGGATGCACCAAGTGGCAGGCTCTCCGCGAGCAGTCCCTACAAGCATGGTCCTTGATTCGGGGCTGCTCCGAGCGGTGTCCTCTTTGCGGTTCTAAATGCGACCTGGTCCCTTTCTTAGCGCCTCAGCACTGCCCTTCACTGTTCAAGTTGTTCGCCGTTGTCTCATTGAGACTGTCTCCTGATTGCAAAATGGGGATGGGTCAAAACCCTGGCACCTAGTGAACATCAAAATAGCTGGGATTTATGGATGTTCATCCCCCTAAAAATTGTATTTTCATAGGTATTGATCCATACCCAAATGCACAATTTCTGTGAGGTGGGTGAACATTCTCGACACCATTGTGCCAATCGCCTCAGCACAAATTTCACAGACACATCAGACACGTGGTCAAACCGTAGGGACCGCTCAGGGACCGCTCAGGGACCGTGATGCTAGATGAAGCTCTGAGGCACATCATCTTTTCCCGGCATTTCATGGCTGGATGGACCGAAGCACAGGCGAGCTTCGATTTTGTGACCATGCCATTTGCATGTCAGCATTTTTTTGTTGCAGTTCCTGGCAGTTCCCCTTGACTGTCCCGACAGGGCTGCCATCCTTCCATCACTGTTTGAGCTGTGACACTCGCGAGGGAACGTGCGCAGGAACATGATGCTTTGGTCTGCTTTATGTCAGTATATGTCGTTACATATGTTACATACGTTACATCAGAAGTCCCACCTTTGGATCGTATGTTACATCTTTTTGGATTTTTACGGATACTTAGTGTTTACATTGACGTGAAGCTGATGGGTTTCTGTCTTGCGCATTCCATCATCACCAGGTACGAATGTCGGGACGGTACTTGGCGGAAACTTGAGGCCAACTGCGCAAGGGAATCACTGGAACAACAGGTTGTCTCCAGAGGTTTGGATCCTTCTAATCGGTCCCGCTTCGGCGGTGGTGATTAGACTGCAGAGTTGTCAAGTGGAAGTTGATAGGTTTATCAGGTTGGCAAACTAGTGAAGATGAAGGCCAGACTCTGATTGGGGTCAAGAAATCCAAAGCAACAAACATATTGTGATGTGTAGCAGGTAGATTTTTGTGCGGGGGCTTGCATTGCGTGGTTCCACATGATCATTTTCAAACCTGGTTTGAAGCCCTTTTGAAGTTCATCACCTCCCCGTGAATCCGTGAACCAAAATGGCAGGAGTATTTGCGTGTAGATCATCCTTCATGGCTCCCGTTTTGCACGGAGTCGGCAGGCAAAGCAGCGGGCAAAGCAGCGCAGTTGCACAACTTGAACCAACACAAAGTTACCACTTCTTGCCATGTCCTGTGGACACTTTTCATACTTTTCATGCGCATGGTGCCATGGTGCGCAGGGACTGGAGACCGTGATGTACAGCTTTTGCGTGCGGCTTGGGTAATTGCCTGAGGTCTTGACAGAAACGTGGAACCCTGGGGATCCCAAAAGAGTGTGAAGCCACAAGAGATCACAAGAGGCAGTGTCATCAGTGTCATCTGAGTTTTCGGTGCTTGATCACAATTGTTTTTTTTTCCGGCGGACAAGGGCACCGGCTGAACTGGTTCCATTACAAAGAACTCCGTAAAACTGGGCCTGTTCATGGACCTTCCTACCAGTAGGCTCGATAGGTTGTTGGATGCAATGATCAGGGTTTTTCCTTGCCTTACATGGCTTCCATTTTGGGAGCGTTTTTTGGTATACACATCATAAACGGGGCCTTCCTTTCCCTCCCCTCCTCATCTTCATCATTGCCGGCAGCATCCTCTTCACAATATTGGTCACGATTCAAACCACGGTTGCCCATCGCAATAATTATAATAAATATTATGATGATGATAGCAATAGAGAAAAGAATTGTAGAATGAAACATGATGATGATCGAAGGACGTTTAGAAGTCAAACTTCCGACAATATGGACAGATGAAAAGCAGAGCAGGGAAGAGGCAGAGAGAAGAGAAAGATTAGAAGAAAGAAGAGTAAGAAGAAAGAAGATGCAGATGCGTGAAAAGG
>Ga0126342_10021684_pt1 | contig 10682 bp, 11 predicted proteins | sample Cyp1metagenome_FD_92528 | JGI IMG/M metagenome (GOLD analysis project Ga0126342, IMG submission 92528) | Coral microbial communities from Lord Howe Island, Old Settlement Bay, Australia - Cyphastrea 1 metagenome | ecosystem: Host-associated > Invertebrates > Cnidaria > Coral ... | reverse complement strand
GCACCTGGCTTCCCTTTCTGTCCCCCCCTCGCTTGCCCCTCACTTGCACTGCACAACACTTGTTGCTTGTAATCTCTTCTCTGACGCGCTCCCCCTGCTGTCGGCAGGGGTCGGCGGATATTCCAGATGATGATATCAAAATTTACGTTTTTTTTGGCGATGGGTTGCAAAACAAAACACCAATCAGATTCATTGACGCAGCTGGATCGTTGCCCCTCACAATCATCGTGAGGTCTCCAACTTCCCATCCCAGAGACTCACCGGGGCCCAAAATGGTCCATATCCAACAGCTTTAATGGTCCACATCCCAGGCTATTTCGTATTGAATACCATGATATCCCATTGCTAAGAAAATGGTTGGCAAGCTATAAGCTTATGTACGTATTCATTGTATTTCATCATTATATCCTAAGTATATGACCATTATGACCCTTGTATCCTCATTGACACCCTATGGATCGGTGCAGGACTATGTGCATCGCATCGGGCGCACAGCCCGTGGTCCCTATGGTCAAGGGCATGCCTGGAGCACCCAGCCAGATGTTGACACCAAAGATGAAGGTTAGGCATCCAACAGGTGGTGATTGGTGGTGTAATCATAAAATATTTAGGTTTAACATGGTTTAAATCTGTTTAACCAACAAATGTGGACAATATTGGATGGTAACCCATGAACATAAGGGTACGTAAGGTATATAACTTAAGCCGCAATGATGCAATAATTGAGTAAGCCAACTGGTGGAGGGTAGATGAAAATTGGTAAGTTTGCAGCCATAAATCGTAAGTGGAGAACTATCGACATTCACGACTTGCTACCGATGTGGGTGAGTAGGAAAGCTAGGCTGAATAGACTTTATGGTCCAACAAATCAGGTTTGCACTTTGATATGAACTATCGAGATCCAGACAGAATCAGTGTTCTGAAAGACATGTCCAATTGATTTAAACTGCATGCTATATTTGCTGCCTTTTTCTCACCAGTTTCGAGAAATTTTAGAACTGCTGAAAACTAGAATGGAGAAAATGAAGTCTCCTGCTAGTGGTGTGGGCAGACCATTGGAGTGATGGACAGCATGTATATAGCCTGCGCTACTGAAACGGAAAATGAGCACACCCAGTGTACCAGGTGTGGGAAAGCCCCTCGCATGCCTAATTGGCAAAAGTTACGGAGATAGAATGATACCATTTGACTGGATGCAAGGCCATTCACCACGGTGACATAGCCATAGCGTCGAAGTTGATAGGGAGCAGCAATCTGATTGAGAAGGGAGGATCAAGGTTGACTGTGGAACCTATCCAATCTGCTGTGAATGGATTCCCGAAGACACACAAGTCTCAGCGGCGGTACGTCTGATTCTTCGACTTCGAGATGGTATGTTTCATTATTTTTTGGGGCGAAGCTTCAATACATGAGTGCTGATGATTGACTTGCACAGGCAGTCTGTCCCATTTTGCTTAGCCCTGGCCCCTTCCCATGTTTGGAACGATTCGGGAGGTCGTTGCTTGCTGATACTGGAAGACGTAGATTTATCAAGAATGGTTACATGCCTACAGATGGTCAAGATGGGAACATCGACTTCATAGTTGGTCAAGCTGAGTTTAGTTACGACATGTTAAGACACTTCAATCCACTGTTTTTTGCGGCATCAGTCGCATGAATCATTTGTTTACTTCCAGGCAAAGATCAGCTATGGTCTACTACTGCTGGATATTCGCCTATTGATTGTATACCAACTTTCGTTGATTGTAGCGCACTGCCAGTACTAGCAGTATACACCACGATTGTTGGGAACAAACATTTGACAAAAGCCCGGACGAGTTTGTATGTTGTGTGATATGACATTGTTTGGGTGTTTCGAATCATGTGGCAAGTTCTCGTAAGCCGACCGTGATGATATTGACTCAATCCATGTTCACGTGTAACCACCATTGTCAAAGTCAAAAACACTTGTTTGAGATTGATGCTGATTTTTGCGCGGAAAATTCCTTGAAAATTGTCTTTATTGAATTGATTATGAGATTGGGGGATCCAAAATCAGATGACCATATAATTATATAAAATAGAACAATGGCCAACATTTGTGGTCTGGGCCTTTGATTTTGGCCCGACCTATGTTGGTTGGTTTAATTCTCCAGATTTTCTGTGCAAACACAAGAGATTCTACGGGTGCTTCCTCCGAATGTGCTAGTGAGACGTATTCTTTTGTGACTTTTTACTTGTCGTAGCCCCAGTTATCTACATGGGTATGGCTGAAAACTAGTTACCAGTTACCCACTAAAACATGATTCATTGGTACCCCAAGTCAGGCGTCGCCATGCGTAACTTAAGTTCCTCCTGTTCTCGCAGCTGAGGCGCTGACCTTCTACGAGTATGACAAGAAGTGGCCGAAGCTGCCAAGGTGCATGGGAAAATGGGGATAAATGATTGGATAAATTAATTAATGGGGAACTATCAGCAATCGGATAACTGATAATGTATCCAACAATAATAATAATAGCTCACCGACTATCATAGGGTAACTTGGGATGAATTGGGAACTATTGCGAGGATAGCTCGGATATATGACACTGTAAGTATTTTGGCATATGTCAAATCACGTGAAAAAAACCAACTGTCGTGGTGAAACGACAAGACCTGCCTCCTTACGGCATCTGCATCAAAAAACAATATCATGAGCATTAAAAAACTATTATTGGAGTGGAAAGGAAGGAACGAAGGAACGAAGGAAGGAAGGGGAACGAAGGAAGGAAGGGGAAGGAAGGAAGGAAGGAAGGAGGGAAGGAAGTATTTCGGATTTTTTTTTCATTTTTTTTTGTCCTGGCTCCTGGTGGCTTCCTGGCTTCTGTGGCTTCTACGGTCCTGGCTCCTGGTGGCTCCTGATGAGTCTGATGGCTCCGGTGGCTCCTGGTGGCTTCTGGCTTCTGTGGCTTCTATTGCTTCTATGGTTCCTATGGCTCATCTATCATCTATCGATCAATCAATCGATTTAATATATATGCAGGGTTTGGTTTAGGGTTTCTTCTAGATTTGTTTAGGGTCTATGTGGGGATGGTTTGAGGTTTCTTTAGGGCTGGTTTAGGGTCTGATCACGATTTGTTTAGGGTTGGATTGGGGGCAACATGTACATACAAATAACTATTATTATGTGGATGCATATCCATGCACATGATTATTTATAGTTTATTTTGGGATGAAAGCTGCGCATGTATCTATAAGTATAAATGCTTGTGTATTTATATATATATACACATACGTATGAGTGTATATATATATATATATTATATTGAAATATAAAGTATATATATATAGTCGAATCAAACTAGCATAATTGAAAAGTGTGCAAATTTGAATATAAATTAAAAAAATGCGGGAGGGGGGATTTTGGGGGAGGGCACAGCGCCTCCCCCCAAAGCAGATTGGAAACGCTTATTTTCACATGCAAGGTGCTGGGTTGAATGTGGTACTCAAGGTGTATATCCTCACGACATGCACCCTGGAAACATGTGGAATGTAGGTTAAGGCCCAACGATGCACAATGGTTTCATTGGGTGTTATCATTGTGTTGGTTTAAGATCTCTTTATATAAGGCTGTTGTATTGTATATTCTGGCTTGGTTCAGGGTTGGCTTGGGCTTTGACCATCATCTCGGTGATAGATAGATGGATGGATGGATGGATAGATAGATAAGATAGATTAGATAGATTAGATTGATTAGATAGATTCGATAGATTCGATAGACTAGAAAGATTGAATAGATTCGATAGATTAGATAGATTATATAGATAGATTAGATAGATTAGATAGAAAGATTAGATAGATTAGATAGATTAGATAGATTAGATAGATTAGATAGATAGATAGATAGATAGATAGATAGATAGATAGATAGATGGATAGATGGATAGATGGATAGATGGATAGATGGATAGATGGATAGATGGATAGATGGATAGATGGATAGATAGATCGATAGATCGATCGATAGATCGATAGATCGATAGATCGATAGATAGATAGATGGATAGATGGATAGATGGATAGATGGATAGATGGATAGATGGATAGATGGATAGATGGATAGATGGATAGATAGATAGATAGATAGATAGGTAGATAGATAGATAGGTAGATAGATAGATAGATAGATAGATAGATAAGATGGATGGATGGATGGATAGATCGATAGATCGATCCTTGGAAGATAAATGAAAAAGGACAGGGACATAGAAAAAAGAGAGAGAGAGAGAGCAAGAGCGCGAGCAAGAGCGAGAGAGATAAAGAGATCGAGATAGATCGTCGGCAAAATGGATAAACGATAGGCAGGCAGACAGATCGATGAAAAGAAAAAAACTAGAGAGAGACACAGAGACACGGAAACATAGAGATATAGAAAGAGAGAGACTCAGAACCTCAACCACGTTTCCGTCTCGTCCATCAGTGGCTTCGATCTGCCATCCATGCATCACAACAATACCTGTTCTGTAGGTGTCCCATCTTTCAATCTTCCGCCGCCGCCTTGCGCGGCACTACTGGTAATTTACGAGAGAGAGAGAGTATCACCCAATGCCACCTGAAACAAAACCTATCCACAGTTCGGTTTCAGGAAACTGTTGGACGTCTTGGAGCAATCTGGCCAAGAGGCCCGACTTTGGACAATTTTGGATGAAAGTCCTCGACAAGGGGCCTGCAAACGATGGGTAGGTTGGGTCACAACTAGGCTAATTGTTGGGGTTGGAATGGCTATTTGTACAGTTGGGTTCGTCAACTAATTTTTATTGGGAAAAAAACTGGTTTGTCAGGAAGCATTTGAGGAACCTAAATGGGAGGTACCATATGCAAGATCTATGTAGAGGCTGTGTAAGGGAATATCCTCTCAAAATATGGCCCTATATATTATCTATAAACATTATAAACGCAGTACCCTCATTGTAGGTACCTGCATCGGACATTGACCTATCAGGAATAGGGATTTTCCATTGCGATGCCAATCTGAAGATTGCCAGAATGCATCACAGTGCATTCCCCAATTGGCCGACGTTTCTCCACCTGTTTGATTGGATCTGAAACTGTTGCTGCTTTAAAAAACATTTTTGTCCGTGGATTTCCAATCTTTGGTTACACCCCCCAAATTTACGATGGACCCCCAAAAACAGTTAACAAATGGGTTTAGAGGATGATTTTTTCCCATTGAATGTGGCCATCTAACACCAGCGACCCTTGATAAAGAATCAAACAGGAAAAAATTGACGTGACGAGATGCATCGTTTCTCACAACATGTGTTGCACAGCATGGCTTCCATGTGAATTTTTGCCGTAAAAACTAAAAACGACGGGCCATTCCCTGGCTTCCACAAGCGGCGCTGCACAAATCGCCACGGAGGTCCCGCCGGAACTGGTGGCCCTGGCAGAGGGAGGCGGCCAGGATGGCCCTGTTGGCAATATACGCAAACCGCAGGCGGAGAAGGGTGGCTGGAGCGAAGATAGTATGAAACATTTTAAGATCCCCAGATTTTTCTTGGGGGTGGTTAGTCTTCTTTTGGGGATGTGATACCATTTCTCCATACTAAATTTTAAATTCCCAACAGGTATCCAACAGCGTATTTGGTCTGTGCTCTAGGTTGGATTAACAATTGAGGGTTTTACCCAATGAAAAGTAAGTTGGAACCGTAACTTGGAACCCTCTTCAAAATTGTTTTTGGATAATTAATTTCTTATTGTAGATAGCGATGTTACAGTGAACCCACGTTGCATCTCGACAGGAGTTTAATTTGGTTGGGACGTGTAGAAAATTTAGAGGTGACACAATCGACAGACAGAAGGCTTTGAACAACAAAACAGGTCATACAGACAGAACAGATCAGAAGTAGTGGATTAATGGATTTACATAGCATCCTCTGACCATATTTGTTTAGTGAAGGGTTCGCAGAAGAGCGAGCAAAGTTCACTGCTTCAGAAATGAGGAAACACATATCGCTATATATACTCCCGTTGGTGAAAGCTTGGCGGAACAATTTTAGGAAGTCGTTGCGATTCAGGTGTGTAGGTGGTGATTTGTGAATTCTAAAATTGGTAGTATGTTTAGATGATTTGGTATCTAGATGTGTTTTGCTATCTCGGGTCTACGCTGGCGTAATTACTTTTTCTGTAACTTCCGCAGCCCACCTTGAGGGGGAATGCCGGTTAAGAAGTTTATCGGGAAATTGCATATTGCAGGGTTTGCCTCGCAGTTCCTGAGAGCCAGGGGAAAGTAAGGCGGAAGTCTTCTTGAATGTGGCGTTTACATGGGGTACAAGGGTCCTGGCGCGCGTTTACATGGTGATCTAGTTTTCCCAGCATAGATTGCAAGGACTTTTGCCTTTGAGTGTATTTATATATATATACATACTTTGGCCAGATATTGCTGACCTGTCAAAATGATACTTCTTTGCAGTTTTTCACTTCAACGGCCATCACTTCTGGGTAGCTCGAGAGAATCAGATAGCATCCAAAGTTTCGCTTTATCCTTCAAAATTGGTAGGTTTATCACCCCTTGATGGTTCGGTAGTTCAAGATGCTAGCGGATATCCACCAGTAAGTAGATGACATTACATGACTGAGAAGATTCCCAACAAAGAAGTGAACATGTCGGAACCCCCTTTGTGCACTCCGCCAAGTTTCTTGTACTGCAAAGGAATTCAGAACTTATACGCCCTTTGGTACACCAATTGAGTCGACCTCTTACCCCAGTGTGCTGTCGCGCCAGGGTTGGAAGAGTTGGATGTGACAGTTCGGAGGATTTGCAGCCAACTTAGGTGAGGGACTCTTCGCACTGGAGGGGCTGCGGAAGAAAAGAGATGCAGCATGGGGGGGTTGATGGGTTCGTGAGGGAAGGGCTTGAGGAGGAACTCAGTCAAGTAACTCTTAAGAAAACCGCTGATTGTAAGTCCCTTAACTTGATGCATTCATCGCTGCATTACAAAAGTTATCATGGCTATAAACCAGTTGCCAACCACTTCCGTCCATTTATATCCACATTTCAGTTGGTGAAACCAGTTGGCTCGGAGGTCAAATGTTTGACCATACATGAACAAAAGGGACGAACTTCCTAGCAAATTCATTGAGCTCATTTATGGGAGAAGGAAAACCATGGTATAGCAATACTGTTGCTATCCAAAAGTGGTGGTTTCCTGCTACTGTTCCCATGAACCACTTCGTCGTCATTGCCATAATGAGTTACTCCCATGCTTCGTTAGTTCGCATCCCCAATGGTGTTGGTCAATGACCTGGCCGGGTGTGATTATTATGTACAGCACCTACTGGAATTAATGCTATGCAGCGACTGGAATCATAGTACTCTTTGAGAGGAGCAACCAACTTCCTTCCTTCGGGGGTTAAGCATCAGTTTTGTGGTTGGTGCTTTGGAACATCTTTCGATGTTCCCCCCAAATAGTCTTAAATCAAAGTGATGATTCATTATGATTCATTATGATCTAAAATGACGATTCAAAATGACGAAGCCACCCGTGTCAGTTTCGGCACCTTGGGCCAGGGTCCCCATCAGGTGAAGAGTCTTCAAGAGAAGTTGGATGAGAAGGTGAGACTGGAGCACCAGTTGAAGGAGACAGGGCCATGGCGGCCATGGCAGCCATGGCGGCCATGGGAGTCGGGCAAACATGGCCTCAGCGTAAAGGGCAATCCATGAAAATTGACGACACGTGATGGACACGTAGATGTTGGTCGTTTTAATATTAACCTTATTAACCATCCATTTTGGTTGGTGGTGCCAATTTTCACCCATAGCAATATCACTGTCAGAATTCCCATTTTGGATGGTGTTTCATGTTTATATCTCTTTGAAGTCCTGGCAATTTGCTGTTTTAATCTCCATTCATTCCACTTCTTTTGCGAAGAATATCTTGCGACCAAACTATTCGCAATAACCTAGATGCAGAAGCATTGGGAACCCAAATGACATCGATTTAGGATGGTGAACGTACCAGAACTTAAATATGGGTAAAAAAAACCTCCAACCTCACGTTCATTTGAGTTGATGTATTGTCTTTATATGAATGCAATGCATTATACGTACTGCATGCTCAACTCACAAGAATCCATCCGGCCATAAATAACATGGTTTGTCTATGTTTATCTGGCAGTTGTAAGAACACGTATAATTAATCGCAAACAAAATACAGAGAAACCGGATGGGCGCACAACATTATACTCATGAAGTGTAATACAGGAATACATCGTTGCTTATTATATGTATTATTTCCTGGCGCGCTCCCGAGCGCTGTCGGCTGCCGCACTAACAAAGCCAAAGCCGCGGGAGGAAAAGGTCTGCATTCTGGAGTCGCAGGTGTGGGTCCCGATTTCTTTGGCGTTGCCATCGTTTCAAATACCATTTGGGTTGGTTAGTTGATCATCCCAGCCATCATTGGGTTATAGCATGTTCTAACCTTATAAGCAGCGTACATGCGCTTAGTCCAGTGGTATCTGGGGTTACACCCACTTATGATGAGCGGCCAAATAGTTTCTCCAATGTTTAGAGGAAACATATAGCCCCATTCGGTCGGCTAAGTGCACCTTGTCAACATGACAGTGCCCAAAGGGTACCCCATGGTACCCCATGGTACCCCAGTTTTGAGACATTCCTAGCTGATATGATCATTGAGCATGGCCATGTTCCCAAAAGAATCAGCATGATGTGGTGAGCTCAAGGGTTAGCCAGACCTAGTTGTGCCTATCTCCTTTAAGAGGCAGATCAGCCTAATGATTGTGCTATTTATAATCCGCTCACCACAAATAATTGTGGAAGATTTGGACATGACAAATATCTATTTGTACAACATTCTTTAACAATGGATTCAATATTATTGTTTCTCTCAATGTTTACATTTCTGTTCAGAGAGGCGTTGGGGTCCTCAGAATCTCTCGGCGCAGGTGCAGCAGCATCTGGCCGAGGCATCGCGACTGCGGCAGGACGGTGACTTGGGGTCCTGAAAAAAAATATGGGGTTTTAGTATTGAAACCCATGGTGACTTGGCGTGCCACCATTTCAGGAAACCAAATGGGACGTCATGGACAATCGTAGGTGTTTGAAGAACAAAGACTAATTAGATTCAGGTAGATATAATTCAGTAGTAGCATACACTGGCCATGTGGTTTGAATATATTTGAACGCTAGTTGTGGATTTTCCTTAAAATAAGCATATGTATTCATTGGGTCTAAAAACCTGATACATTGTAGTTGTGTTTGGAGTGATCTAAGATTATCCCTCTTTACAAGTGTTTATCAGAGCCAGTTTCCTTCACCAACATTAAACATTGGATGGTCATGTTGAAAGTTTTTTGTTGTTGTGAAAGCACTACCCATGGCTCTGAGTCGCCTTGGAACCGTGGTTTTTGAAGCCGCCATGGGTCACACATCCAGAGGACGTGCTGAGACTGCAGACGCTGGCGGATGAGCGCGGACTGACGGTGGAGAAGGTGCAGAAGCGCGAAGACAACTCCTCTGAGAAGGTGCGTTGGGGAAGGAGGGCACTTGGTCTTGAAGCAAGGCACTGGGAAATTTGCATATATTTTACACATATCAGTATGCGTATACTAGTGTATATATATATTATGTTATACCTATATTTAGTATGATATATTATATTACATATTGTATATTATACATATTATTGCATATATATATATATATTGCATATATATATATATTGCATATATATATATATATTATTATTATTATTATTAATTATTATTATTATATATATATATATATACCAGGACCTTCCAACGTAGCACTTTTTTTTGCCCCTATGGTCATTCGATAAAGAAATCGACAACTCGATACACTTTTTCCAGTTCGTAGCGCAAATTTCTGATCCGAGCAATTTTCCTGAGTTCGATCTATTTTCTCTTGGCTTCCCGAGCTCGACTGAAAACAGGAATTGTTTGCTTTGATGCGACACTAGTTCGAGCGAAAATTTGCGCAAAAAAGCCGCAAATATCCGCAAAAAAGTGCAAAAAGTCGCAAATTCAAAAACTGTAACAAATCCAACTGACAATGGGGAAGGAATGAGCCCCCTCGAGCATTTTTCTGCAAAAGAGCAGTTTTTTGCAAACGCGCGAAAATCCACAGCACGAGCAAAATAAAATCGATACACAAATAAATGTATCATTGGAGGGTCTTGGTATATATTGGATGTATATATATATTGGATGTATATATATATATTATTTTATACATATATACATTATATATATAGTGTATATATATATTATTGTAACATTGTATATATATATATATTTATATTTTATTGTATATATATATTTATATTATTATATATATATATATTGTTTATGTATATATATATATACAATATATATATAATATAATATATTTAATATATATATAATATAATAATATATATATATATATATATATATACAATATATATATACAATATATATGGCGATCGATCTAAAGGTCCTTGTAAGGAGTTTTTTAATTGCGAAAGCCGTGCATGTTATGTTGGAAACCCTCGCGAAGGTTGTTTTCCGAGTTCGCGAAAGTAACATTTTTTTTCGCGAAAGTTTCGCGAAAGTTGGATATTATAATCATTATGTAAAGGGCTGCCACCCACTGCCGCCCGGGGTCCGGCAGGAGAAGGGCACTAGAGAATTTCGGTTTGTTTCTG
>Ga0126342_10021683_pt1 | contig 10682 bp, 13 predicted proteins | sample Cyp1metagenome_FD_92528 | JGI IMG/M metagenome (GOLD analysis project Ga0126342, IMG submission 92528) | Coral microbial communities from Lord Howe Island, Old Settlement Bay, Australia - Cyphastrea 1 metagenome | ecosystem: Host-associated > Invertebrates > Cnidaria > Coral ... | reverse complement strand
TTTTCCCCTATCTCGCTGAAATTGGCCTTGAGCCACGAGTCAAAAGGCACATAATGAATGTGCTTTCCCCTGACAGGAAACAATCGAAGGTGTACGCGGCAGCAGCAAGTTACGAAACTCACAATTGTATATGTATATGTATATGTATTCTATATGTATTATATATATATATATATATATATATATGTTCATTTCTGCACCATTGAGGATATTGAGGACCAGTCTCCATCCATATTCATAAGATTCAATTGAATTTGATGCATTCTTTTGCGAATCGGGAATTGAACCAGAATCGGTTAGCAGAGCTCCTGTCAAGGTCACACTGTCGCCCTAGAAATCTGGAGACCTGAAAAGAGTGTGCCAACGACATCTTTATGGCCAATGTAGCCATCTAGCATCATTTGCTGCTTTACGCTTTGGCCCCCGAGCAACTTTGCTTTGCGACCAGAAAAGCAATTGCAGGAGGTAAACATATTCACAATATGTCCACAAAGTGCGCTAGCCGCGAGAGTGTAGGTCCATTGTTAATCAAATAATCACATGCGCTACACATTGCTCCACCAGCTGTCTTTCCTGCGCAGGCTGCCACCGGAACTGACCCTCAACAAGGAGCTGCGCTGGCAAGGGCAATGCTGGAGTCCTTCTTGGAGATGGGCGCTAGAGTTGTGACGACGACGTCCGAAGCTCGGAAGTCTCAGCTTGGCAAGTTCGAAGGTTCCGAAGGTTTCGAAGGTTTCGGAGGCTTGCAGGATCTTGCCGGTGCGGAAATCTACTCCAGGATCTTTCTTTGCGTTATGCTTTTTGGGCTCCTTTTCTGTTCAGAAGGATTCTTCACACAAAAAAATCTTCCTTGTCTTCTGATGCGGGGTGGCTGCAAGACGAGAACTTGAACCGTGGCCATTGTTTGTGCTGATCTCAACTATTAGGCACAGCAACCAGTTGAAGGATTGGGCGTTCCAGGCTGGGAATGCGAGAAAGAAGTGTAGTGAACTCTTGATCTATGCAGCTTGATGACGCAAAGCAACTTTTGGAAAGCTGCAGCAACAATGCTGTTGTGACAAAGTTTGGAATCTTCACAGCTGCATCCATTTGCATCCACGACTCAACAAAGCTTGGCTCAAAAGAGATGCTGTACTAAGAAGGTGACTTCAAATCACTGCTATCCATGCCTTGCAAAAAAGGGAAACAGACAACTGATGACCAGAAATCGGGCATATACAACTGACAGCCGCGCAGTGCTTGGCAAGCAACTTGAACTAGCTCAGGTGTTTGGCACTTTCTTTGAGACAGACTTGGTGATTCCATTTATGGCATTCTGTGGAAAGGGTCTATGTTCACAAATGTGATGGACGTTTCAGAAGTTCAGTGCGCAGCTCAGTGGGTCCATGGCCATCCAAATTGCAATTACCTCATGGCCTCATGGCATGGCGGTACCGTTTTTGGCTCAGGTTGCAGGAAATCCAGGAAGCCAAGAAGGGCTGGCCGAGACTCCTTACAGAGGACGAGGTGGTACAATGATTCAGAATCCACTTGGGGTTGGCGCACTTTAGTTGGAGAGTTTTCGTCGACCTGTAAAGTGTGACGTTGAGAGTCGGAACTCATAGCAGCCAAGAAGTGGAAGGTGGTGCTCAGCAAAGCTTCAATACGCTTTGCTTCAACGGCCAATTTCCTGCCATTTGATTTTTGGAAGGTGAAGAAAATCCTTGAGGTTCCTGGCAATGATGTATGTCCTTGCCTCATAGCTCCAGGAGCAGTAGCAAAGCCATCCTTTTTTTGCCTTCAGAAATATTCACGCTGTAGATTTAGCAATAAATCAACAACCTTCCGTTCATCCATGGAGTCAGGTGCTGATTGCGTTGGACAGCAACCATCATGGGCATCCGTGACCTTTGGAGCTGTGCTGTGCTCTCATGCAGCAGGAGCTGTGGACATTGTAGTAGAAAGAAGGTTGACTCCGGACCGAGCAATTCCAACAATCGGCAACGATGCTTTCCTGAGCACTTGTCTTGAACCACGAATCCTTTGGATTTGTGGGAGCCAATGTCAACATGAACGTTAATGTAAACCCCCCCACCCCGCATCCGACCTCCTCCTCCTCCTCCTCCTCCTCCTCCTCCCACAGTCTCATTCGACTGTGACTCGAAGTTCGCAAGCGGCAACGCCCCAACCTCCATACAGAACCTCTGATGCTATAGCGTCAACTGCCACTGGACATTGCAAAGCAAATCGACGAACAAGTTGTCATTACAGCGAGACATAGAAAATATGGTCGTTTTTGGTCCATGGAGGAAGGTTCCTTAAATGGCCTCCCACGAATGCCTGGACAAGCCATCATACAGTTGGCTACATATGCCATCCCTGAAGGAAGACATCGTAGTCTGGGTACTCACATCAGCCGGGTGTTCTCCTTGACCCTGGACAAGTGGGAGTTTGCTGACTATGAATCCTGGCATATCCTGGCCAGGTTCGATAGTTTGTCACAGTTTGTCATGTTTTGATGTGATCTGCTTTGTTTGAAGGATGATTCCAGAACAGTCATTTGGTCTCAAGAGCACAGACTTGTCGCGCTTAGTAGCCACTGATTTGTGGTGTCGAAAGAGACTGAGGAGAGGATGCTCAAGACTGGCAACAATGCAGTGTGTTAGCTGATTTCAGTCATGATTTGTTTGCAGTGAATCATGACCATTGGAGACATCTATGTGGCGGCATATTAAGACATGAGACGACACTTTCCTATGTTTTCCAGCATTTCCTTCCACCAAGGTGAATGCAGAATTGGAAGTCAATTTGCCTGAAGGTTACACGAAACCGAAAGAGACAAGCGACAATTACGCACCTTGACTTCGTAATTGTCGTAATTCTTATTCTGGGGCATTCTAAGGCCGCACAGATGGCAGTCAAAACTTGGCTGGAACTGGAGAATCTTCTCTAGAATTTGACTGAGAATTGCAGGTTGCATCAGTTGCATCTATGATTTGCAGAGGAACATGTTTGCACCGCCTGCACCTTGCTGAGTTGTGAGCTTCAGGCAGAGTTCGTTCTTGCTCTGGACAAGTTTGTCAGCAGCTTGCTCCGGTTTTGGCGTGTGCCAGGTGGCATTAGGTGTCCGGTTGCCATACATTTGGCTTCATAGCCCACTGGATCCCGCACTTGGGGCGGCAGAATTTGTACTGTAAGTCATTTTTTTCAACTTTGCACAAGCAACGGACTTCCATGCATAGCAAGGCTTTGTCTCCAAATCCGTGTAGTGTTTCAGTTTTGAGACACTTTCGCCAAGGATCCAAATACCAAGAGAGGGCCTTCACAAAGACTGGCACTGGCAAGCTGGTTGAGTCTGCCAGCCGCAAGCAGCTGCAGGGGTTGTTTTGGTGTTTCAAGAGATGTGCTGTGTATGTGGGTGCACCAGGGTGCACCAGTACCATTTGATATTTCCCTGGCCCTCAATCCAGAGATGACTCAGGACGGCTCAGACGAGATCCCAGGTGACGGTAGCTTCGATTCAGTTTTGTGTCTTGGCATTCTTCTTTGGTTTGAGACTGCGAAATACTGTGAAATATTTTGCTCCTTTTTTTGAAGAACAAACAGCAACTTGAACCAACCGATGCACCTGAAAGTTCGATGATGACTGCAACAGACTAAATTCCTGGAACTGCTGTCCGCTTGGCTGGAAAGAGGTGGAATCCTTTTGGTGAAAGTTCTATCTGTGACCTGGCTTGATACAATGGCTGTTTGTCTTTTTTGGCATTGGTGGGAAGGATTGTCGGGTGGCCTTTCTGTAACTATTCAGGGACGATACGATTGTTTTGCCCGTGCTTGAATGGAAAGTCAAGCCTGGCCAGCGAGGCTTGCCAATTGATTTCTTTAGATGTGACAAGTGAAAGCGACCCATACGTCATGGCTGATCCTTTGCTGCAATTTGGCCATGGACTTCAAGGGAGCCATTTCAGAGCGCATTGGCCCGCTTTGATCGGTTTGTTTGTCGATATAGGTCAAGATAGTTATAATATGTCATGTGAAATAGCGGTAGGGCATCCCTCTTATCACACTTATCATCCCTTGTATCTGGCTTGTTTTTCCAGTTGTGAAGAACTCATTTTGGCATTGCCACCTTTACATTTGGCTGAAGCACTGCGGTAAAAGTCACTTGCCGTTGTTGCTTGCGTTTGGTGTCGTAAACCCCCTACTTGGCTGTGGTAGGTGGGTTTAACGGTTAACAGCCTCAGCCTAGGCCATCCATATTTGCTAGCTCTAGGACTTGAGCCTTGCTTGCTCCACCGCCACTGTTCTGTTAAACTTATACCCAGCACCAAAAACGAGTTGAAGGTCCGTGGTATTTGAACTTGACATTCCAGTGTGATCCCATTGCACGCTCATGGAGGATTGCCCCATTGTTCGCTCCTTGAGTCAGATTGTCAGTTCTGGTAAACCTTTCGTTTGGCTTCCTAATGAGTTACCCTACTTGGCAATGTCATCAGATGATGTTCACATTTCTGCTGACAAGCGTAAGCTTCATTCTGCAGATCGGGTTGATGATTTTGTTCCAATTTTCAATCAGCAGTTGCGATTTTTAAAGGGCCTTGCCGGTCAAGTTGCGGATCCAGTACCGTTTGCACACCCTTTGGAGCGGCCAGCACAGGTTGATCCAGATGTTCCAGATCATTCATCGGATGGTGATGACGAAGGTGAGGAACCCGTTGATCGCATGCGTAGGCTTGTAGCCGATGCAAAGTCATCGCAGCACAAATTTCCGCATTTTCCGAAGAATGCAGCGTGCCCGATCTGCAATCGATCTTGCATGTATCAAGAAGGTGAGAAAGTTTAGACGTGACATGATCCTTTAGAGGACAGGGGGGCTCTTGACCCGACTACCCAGTTCGGTCAGCGGATCGCCACAGACTTCATCATTGTGCAAAAGCTCAGCAGTGGAAAAGAGCACGGTGTTCAGGTCATCAGGGATGAATACAGTGGATGGGTGCGTGCATATCCAATGTTCAATAGAGACGCTGCAAACGTCACCGGCAACATCCTTTCATTCCTTGGACCCGTATACGATAATCCCTTTGTCATGGTAAAGTCAGACCAAGCCGCCGAACCGAAACTTGCATGTAAGCAACTGGCCTGTGCATTTGAAGGAAGCTTGGAAAACAGATTCCTTCATAATGCTGTCTTAGAACGGGACATTCGAACACTGCAGGGTGTCACCTCCAAACAGGTTTCGACATTAGTGCCAGATCTTTGGATTTATTCTGTTGAGTTTGCAGCAAAGGTTGAATGCAAAGCACATCGCGTCCGGAAATACTGAAACACGCCATAAGCTAGCAACCGGTTCTGAGTTCAATGGCAGAGAATTGCTCTTGGGACAGTTGGTGCATTACAGGGTTGACCCACTCCAAAGGGGAAAGTTCGATGCATCATCAAAACCTGGTTTGTTTTGTGGTTGGCGTTATGATTCTGGACCCAGACCTTTCAAGAATGTATTACGTTTTGGATGACAATAAGGTCAAGAATCAAGAGAGTGGTTACACCAACGCAATTGCTGTCCCAGCAGAGGAACTCTTCGTCGAAGAAAAGGAACCCGTGTTACCTTTGAAGTCTGCGTCCGAGACTGCCTTGGCCAGCTTTGGTGATGCAAAGCTTGAGGACATGGCCCCGTTGGATATCCCATTTTCTAGCATAACCCAAGAATCAAAGAGTCCAAGAAATGAGTACATAACCCTTGATAGAATCATTAAGTATGGAGCAACACCCGGTTGTAGAGCATGTGCCTGTTCGTCCGAACATACTGTTCACAATCTCATTTGCCGTGCATGCTTCAATGCGTTGATTCGCGCAGATAGGATAGCTTCAAGGACCAAGACTCCCGTGAGTCCAAGACCTATTGCACCGCAAACACCTTTGCCAGTAACGGATGTTGCCAGTGCTGGGGTTGAAGAAAGAATTAGTGATCATGAGAGAGAAGCAACAGATGAGCCTGTTCAAGACGCTGATGCGCAGCTGCCATTCAGTGCCGGTATCCCGCCCGGTGAATCCGAGCCAGCATTGATCAACCGTGTTGCATCCACCATCGATGAAGCATTCGTGTGATCGAGTTTCGAACGCGCAAAGCACAGACGCATGAACACACTGGTCAGAAACGATACACTCTTCGAATTTGCATGTTCAGATTCAATCATGGGGGACAAGCTGAAGCTGTTGGGGTTTCGTGCATCAAGTTGAGCTGTTCTACATTGGACTTGTGTAACCAGAACATGTACAACAAGCCATTGGTCAACTTGAAGCACTGCCAGGTGCTGATGCATGGGCATCCGTGATGTGCACGCATCATTCACCTATACAGAACGTGAACATACACATGCATGGGAAACCATACCACAAGAAACTCAGAAAGAAACAAAAGGAGTCGGAACAATTGCTTCAGTATGCCATTCAATTCCTTGAGAGAGCTTTAGAGCTTGGAGGTCGTGCCGCATTCGAGCCGCCGGCAGAGAATGCGCTATGGAAGAATCAGCACTTGGTTGCTTTTGAAGAAAGGGCTGGTATGAAACGTGTTTACTTCCATGGTTGTCCACTGACCTTAAAGGAAAAGGTAAAGGTAAACATGTAAAGAAGCCATGGTGTGTATCGACCAGTGACCTGAAATTGATCCAATTCCTTTCGCAACATGTCTGCAATGGAGACCATGATCATGAAGAGGCCTTAGGTAAGAATACTGCCCAATCAGCATACTACACGCCTGAGTTTGCCAATACACTTCTAGAAGCTTGGTATCCTCAAAAATGGCACAAAACCTTGCCAAAGCTAGATTCACCATCAGCCCTAGTGACACTGAACTTGTCGCGGTCAGCATGGCTGCAGGATGAGAAAGGTGTTCAAGCCGTGCTCAAAAAGGCACAAGGGTTGAGAGACAATGGGACATGGGATGATGACTCCTGAGAAGATCAAGATCGCTGAAGTGTTGACACTATGTGGCATCAAACATCATGAAATGTCTGCTGAGCATCATCGCTACAAAGGGCGAATAGTTTACCGTGGAGATGCGATCCGCGATGAACACCACCAGTATGTCCTTTTCGAAGACACTGCAACCACGCCAACTGCACTCGCTGCGCTCAGCCCCACCCTGTGGGTGGGATGTATGACAGCGCTGTCCTGTGCAGACTGCATCCAGGCTTATCTGCAATGTGACTTGGATGGCAAGACGTGGGTGATCTTGCCTTACGAACTGTGGTTAGATGCATGAAAACAAAAATATGATAAAGAAACAAAGCTTGCTGTCAGACTCGTTTGCAGCCTTTACGCGTGCCCACAAGCGGGTCATTTGTGGCAGCAACACCTTGAGAAACAATTGAAGTGTATGGGCGGGCAACAAATTTCCGTCATATCCTAGTAACTTTGTGTTCAGGAGAGGTGACAACGGTCAACACACTTTGCTGTTAAACGTGTACGTCGACGACTGCACCTTGGCTGGTGGCAGCATTGTCATCCAACGTGAATTCTGGCAAGAATTCAGACAGAAAGTGCGTTTGGAACCTGAGGAATATATCTCTGAGAAACGAACCAAAATTCTAGGAAGACTTCATTCTGTATCAAGAACCCCCAAGCAAATAACCATGACCATGACCTATGATATGAGATCGTACGCCCAGGGTATCATAGATCTATACTGTGAGTTATCCGGAACCCTCCAAGAAAAGTTGAAGTCAGCGCCGCCAACTCCGTGCTTGCCTGAATTGTCAATGTCAGATGCAGGCTTCATGCGAGAAGGGGTATTGCATAAGCACGCTGCTCGCATTCTCATGAGGTGCTTGTGGTTGTCACGGATGGCGAGACCAAACATCAGTTTTGCTGTTGGACGGTTAACAACAAGGGTTTCTAAATGGACAGCTTGGGAGGACAGGCAAACCTTGCGTTTGATTTGTTATCTCACTTCCACTCGGAATCATGTTTTTCGGGCATCTGTAGATCCCAACGAGAAACCTGAGCTGCTGGTTTTCGCAGATTCAGACTTTGCATCGTGTCCACATACATGCAGAAGCACGTCTGGGGTAATCTATGTTATCAGAACGGGAGAAGCGTACTTCCCAATCCTCTGGTCATCAAGAAAACCAGGTTCGACCGCTCATTCAACCACAGAAGCTGAGTTGATCGCATTTGCAAGTGCGCTGTTCGGAGAAGCTCTGAATCTCCATGCGATGGCCGAGTACATCACCGACATGGCAGTCCCTGTTAGATTTGAAAGCTGCAATCACAGTCACTCGATCTGGATACAGCGCAAAACTGCGCCATCTTGTTAGAGTGCAAAAGGTCAATATCCAAAGTGTGAGCGAGCAACTTGAGAACAACACGTTCAATCTGGAATACTGTGACACCTGGCGAATGGATTCACGAAGATCATCCCTAACGGAGTTGAATGGCAAACCACCCTGCAACAACTATGCATTCAACTAGCCTCGTAGATTTACATCCTTGAAATCTGTGCTGACTGCAAAGCAAGAACACGCGGGAATTGAATGTAGGGCTGCTAGCCGGGATGAGGGGGGAGTTATGATATGTCATGTGAACTAGCCGTAGGGCATCCCTCTTATCATCCCTTGTAGCTACTTTGTATTTCCAGTTGTGAAGAACTCATTTTGGCATTGCCACCTTTACATGTGGCTGAAGCACTGCGGTAAAAGTCACTTGCCGTTGCTGCTTGCGTTTGGTGTCGTAAACCTCCTACTTGGCTGTGGTAGGTGGGTTTAACTAAGGTGTCATATATACAGCACACACACAGATATATGATATTATATATATATATACACATACAGTCACATACATGACATACTGCATCGTTGACTAGACTGATGGGATGATTTTTCAGGCGCTGCACATATGGAACAGATGGAACTTGTGTCTTGTTTTGCTGGAACTTCCTGGGGGATGCTGGATCTTGCACCAGGAATTGCAGGGAGGGCAGCAGAAGATGCGAACAAAGTCCATCAAGGATTGTGCAAATCCAGTTTGGGTCCGGGCCCAAGTGAAGGTCTTTTACAGAGACTAAAAAACTTTCAGTCTTTAGTTTCAGGTCAAATCTTTCTGTAGGAAGCTTTGCGAGAGAGTTGTCGTGCAGCATTTTGTTGTGTTTGTACCAGCAGGGATCTCTGATGGAAATAAATCCTAGATGACCAGTCATGGCCCTTCTGCGGACGCTGAGGACGAAGTCTTAATGCTGAATGTGCGAAATCCTCGAGCAGATGTCCTACAGCTTCGTGTTTGGGATGCAGACACCATCAGCAAGGAACGGTTGACAAAATGTTCCACCTTTGTTGAACGCGTGCCCGAAGCATGGCAGGATGATGACATTGGACATGTTGCCCACACCTCAGTCACTTCAGTCACTGCAGTTTTGCATAGGTTTGCTGTACTGATTCTGATTGTTTGCGTCTTGACCCTGCCAGCTTTCAGGAGATTCCTTTGCGCCAGCTCTTGCGCAGGGGCAGTGGCAGTGACTGTAAAAAAACAACTTCAGCAGAAACTGTGCGTTTTGAAGATTTGCACCTTGGCATATCTTGGTATTTGGAAGTTTGCTGCAACTCAGCATCAACTACAGTATGTCGATCTTGATAGACACTGTCTTGCCATGCGTTTCGCTCGACAACGTAGGTTCACCTTGTTGCAGACATGGCAAAACATCCAATGACATCTATACTGTCTATACTCAGTAAGTTGCGATTTTCAGATGATGCTCAGGATATTGACCGGCGGTGACCTTCATCCATGCTTTTGCGTGCGGTTTTTCCAAAGGAACAAACCGCGCGGATTTCTGAGCGTTGAACTCACCTATCAGCCTCTAGAATGAGGCAGAAATTGAGGAGTTTATGGATAAGTGCTTTACTTTAATCACTTTAATCTTTATATTCCTTTGTGCTTTTGAATAATGCACAACTTGCAGTCGATCCATTTGCATTAATCCGATTGCTCCAATCTTGACCGCCGTTTCGTTACACCACATCCTCTCCGTGAGGTTTCCTGCCAGGGAAAACATATATCGTGTTCTTGGGCCCCCACTGGATCGACTGATGGCTAATGCTTTGGGTCTGAGATGACCTAGAGAAAGGGTGTTGTTTTGCACCCTGGGCGGAAAAAGAAGCGCCACTGTGCAGAGATTGGTCGCAAAGTGCCAAATATAGTACATTGATCGAAATTGATCGAAATTGAAAGACTGGATTTGACTGGATCGCCAGGATGAACGAACCATGACTGCGGCCATGGAGTACAAGTTGGGCCGTCCCACCTACAGATTAACAACCAATGCGGCAGCTGCCTCAGCAACTGAGAAGGGACGTTTTGGGGAGGGATGGTTGTATACCCTCCACTGCTCATGTGTGAGTATTTATATACGTATGCAAAAACACACACATATATATAATATAAACAAATGTAATATATATATATATATATTAATATATAACATTTAATAAGTAATATATATAATATATAATATATATATATATATATATTATATTATAATATATATATTATATATTTTATATTATATATTATTTATTATATATTAAATATTATATATTATGTATTATATATATTATATATATATTATATAATATATATATATTATATTATATATTTATTATATATATATATATATTATATATTATATATATATTATATAATATATATATATT
>Ga0126342_10021682_pt1 | contig 10682 bp, 10 predicted proteins | sample Cyp1metagenome_FD_92528 | JGI IMG/M metagenome (GOLD analysis project Ga0126342, IMG submission 92528) | Coral microbial communities from Lord Howe Island, Old Settlement Bay, Australia - Cyphastrea 1 metagenome | ecosystem: Host-associated > Invertebrates > Cnidaria > Coral ... | reverse complement strand
CATCTGCATCTTCTTTCTTCTTACTCTTCTTTCTTCTAATCTTTCTCTTCTCTCTGCCTCTTCCCTGCTCTGCTTTTCATCTGTCCATATTGTCGGAAGTTTAGCTTCTAAACTTCCTTCGATAAATAGAAGAGTAGAATTGCAATCTTCCTTCGCATTATCCACTTGAAACAATTGACCCATCATGTCCCAAGTCAACCACACGGGTCTGTCTGAAAATAGATCAACATAGGCTACTCCCTTTGTTTTTTGTTGCTTAATCTTCACTTTTTCTATCATTTTCCCTATGTTACAATCTCCATTCGTTTCTTTGAGTATACCAAGCCGATAGGGGCAACATTGGATGGGGTCTTGGTTGGTGTGAAATGTCGTGACCCTATATTGGGGCCCAACCCTATTGGGGGGTATTGATTTTGCTAGTAGGATATAGTACGATGACAGTAGGATACAGATGGCAAGTATTTCCTATTAGTAGGATATGGCATGATCCAAGCAACATGACCGTCATTTTGAAAAAAAACCGAGGTAAAGTGGATGAAATCATTTTGGGGTCTCCCAATAGCTTCTTACAGGTGCGGGTCGCATTCAAAGTGGGGGGTAAGCTCTTGTGGTTGGCTTGGTCATGTGAGCAACTGTGAGGGGAAATTGTTAGTTGGAGCCCTAATCCAGATTGACAGCAAACATTTTGGGAAGCTTGGCATGAACATGGGGGGATCGAACCCTCATTGAATGTGGATACTACCCTCGGGTAATCTAATCTAGCTATGGAAAACCACCATTCTTAATGGGCAAATTATCTATAAACGGGCCATTTTCAATAGCAATATTAGTTTACTGCAAGGGTGCCAGTCTACTTACTGGTTGCTGGTTTCAAGCAATTTTGAGTTCCCATCCCTACCTTGATGACGGGGGCCCGACTTTGATTTGCTTTCAGGGGGTAAACCACCAGGGAAGCTATCATTTCTACAATACAGTGTTTAATCAGTTTAATCCCAAGGCACGTGGGGGTTTACCTTATTCGAGTCGCTTCGCGACGAGAACCACCCGCACCCAGAGAATTGGACAGAGAGGAAAGGAGCGGGCGTACTTGGCCCAACCAAAGCCGACTGGGGTCAAACCTGGCCGTCCTTGGCCCCTTAAGTTGGGCCGAACAGGAGCCCACTTGCGAACTCGGACCAGTTGGCTCCAACTTGGGCGCAACTTGAGCCCAACTGGGCGCAACTTGAGCCCAACTGGGTTTCAACATGGCGCAGCTTGGGGGCACGTTTGGACGCAAGTTGGGCTTAGCATGCGCAACTTGGTCCTGTGTGGGGGCATGTTGCACCGAAGGCCCAAGACAAGCCCAATGTGGGCAACATAGCCTCCCGCAAACCCCCATCAAAGCCGAAAAACGATGGAAATAGCGGTAAAAATGCAAGCTTTCAACATGTCGCATTGAGTCCGCAAAATTGGCTCGGGCTGGGCCCAACTTGCAACCTTAAGCAACCTTTCCCAAAACTTCGGTGGTTCTCAGCGATTTGCCGGGTCTGAACATAGCATACCCTGATATAAATTAGATGGCGATAAAGCACCATTTTCCCTAGTTTAAAATAACTATATTGAAAAATATCGCCCATGCCATGCTACACATTTGAGCAGTGCCCGACCCTTGGTTGTCGAGAGGATCGAACCCCATATCTTTCTGGTGTTGGTGAGTATATATCCCCATTCGGCTATTGGTCAAATATGGTTGAACGTCCAATTTTTGGCGCTCCAAAGTCACCAAACATTGTTTCTAAGCACTATCTCTTGCGGCTAAATTCATAATCTTTGCTGTTAGAATCACACACACTTTCCAAAGTCTCCATTTGGGTTTGTGTGAAAACAAGATCAGCATCCGATGTTTGATCATCATGAGCTCCCAGCTTTTCACCGTGAAAATGCAATGGTTAGAAGTAGGGTAGACTCTCTTGTCGAACATGCCCAAATATCATTTGTTGGCCAGATATCCCGTTATATCATGGTAGTTGGCTATCCCACTATGTTTCCATTATTCATCATATATAAGGGTTTGTATGATATCATATGTGCCCATTATGAATCCCACTTTTACTGCTTAAATTAAGAACAACTTTAATTATTTTAAGTGCTATTTTCATCAAGAACTATAGTGATATTTCCCAAGTTGAATATTTATTCATGATAGTGGTGGTGTTAATCCCACTATGTTTCCATTATTCATCCCACCATTATGGTTTAAATTTTCAGAACCATAGGGGGTGGGCCACATTCCCATTAAAAAATCCCATGATTTTCATGATTTCCCGATTTCGGTGATTTTTATCCCACTATGGATTGGTTGAAATCCAGAACCATAGTAGGTTTAGATAATCCCATTAAACCCATTGAATCCATTCGAACCATTAACATAGATGTGGAAAAAACATGAAAAAACTACCATATGTTAATAGATGTGGAAAAACAACCATATGTTTAATAGATGTGAATAGCTAATTCAGCCATAAAAATGGGCTACAAATTTCCACATCTTAGTTTACCCATTTGCTCCAGGCAGGCCTGGTGGCCCATGGCGACGAGTCCGATGGCTTCTGGGAGGGGAAGGTGGGGAAACCCTGGGGAAACCCTGGGATTGAACGGTTAATTTTCATAGGATTTGGTTAAACACATGGTTATTTTCCTGGGATTTGGTTATTTTCATGGTTGAACGGCTAATTGGATTGTTAGCTGAACTGATTTAAACACATCTATATAAACGAAAAAACATGGATTGATGGGGGATATATCGAACTAGTTGGGGTCACGTCAGCAAAAAAACATCACTGGTGTAGGTGAGATGCCAGCCCTGATCCAACATATTGGACTGCGAGGGAAAGGGACTGCGCTGAACTGCGAAGAACACGTTTTTTTAGATCCGCAGTGGTAAACTAAGATAGCTATGGAAAATCACCATCTTTAATAGGTAAATCGAATATAAATCGGCCATTTTCAATAGCAAAATTACCAGAGGGTAATTTCATTCGTATCCTTTGCATCTGAACAAACCATTCCCATGATCGTTCTTCACCATCGAATGGTAGCTCTTGGCACCTTGTATCGCACATCAAAATTTCGGTGCGAGTTATGCATGTTCCCCAGTCAGAGAGAAAATAACGGCATGAACTTCATGAACCGCTAAAATGATGACCCCCATGAAGATGTCTGGTTGCTAAGAGGCTCTACTTCTGTTGTAATATGCCGTTTTTTTCTCCCAAGAGGTCTCCTAAGATGTACCTTCAAGAGTCTTCGTGATTACCACTACTATTACCTGGTTGGTGGTTTGGATCATTTTTTATTTTTCCATATATTGGGAATAGTAACCCCAACTGACTAATATTTTTCAGAGGGGTTGAAACCACCAACCAGATTACTATATATATTACCATTACTGCTCCAATGAGTGTTACTTTGACACGACTGCTCCACTGTTACCACCATTGTTCGGACTTCTATTGTCATCATGAATATCATCATTATCATCATGGTTGCTTTCGAACCGTGGTTGATGTCGTATATAGGGATCTATCAGGAGCAATCATACACACGTGTATGTATATCCTATTTACAATCGATTTTGTGTGTATATACATGTATATATATATATGATGCACACATACAACTATATATATGATGCACACATATGTGAACGAAAGTTCTGCTTTGCGATCGCAGGAAAAGCTCTGCAACTTTGAGAAAGCTATTCCTCCGTGCCACATCCTGTCAGGTTGCGGGCTGCGGACAGCACTGGGAACGTGCAGGGATTCAACTTGGAGGATCGTCCCAGGTTTTTTTTTAAAACAAATCATAGCTATGGAAGCTATGGCCCACAGAAATAGCTCATTTATGATGATTACCTATTAAACATTTTCCATAGCTACGTTACATGATCCCACTTATATAGTATCTGGTTAGGGGCACCCATTCAGTGAGTAGTTGTCCCCTATTCAGTGGGTTATCCCACACAGAAATGGTTCCGATTTTGGTGAACTCCCCGAAGAATGCCCGGTTCGATAGGGGCTCAATTCAACCATCAAAGATGGGGATATGATCTTATCTGATTGGTGGTTTGGACCATGAATGGATTATTTTCCCCATTTTCGTTGGGAGATGTTGGGATGATGATGATGATGATGGTGATGATGATGATGATGATGATCCAATCTTTTTTTTAAGAGGGGTTGAAACCACCAATTAGTTATGATATAATGGGATATAAGCGCCAACCAAACATGATGATATCGGTGACTCCCCATTTCGGTCCCCAGCATTATAGGGCTACACCAACCAACACGGAGATGTTTTTTTGAGATATATCATCGACAATATGACGGGTTGATGTTTTGTGCTGAACACCAAGATGGGCAGCACAACTCGCCCAGTCGGGGGATCACCTTTCCCCATGGATTTTTCGACACAGAACGCACGCCAACTGATCCGAGAAGATCCGGTTCGAAGCGGATTTTCCCAGAGGTTGGTACGACTTTTTCCTGGAGGGTGCTCTGGAAGATTTCCAAATGGCCAAGCAGAGGGGCAGCCATGCAGCCCGGCGCCGGTTAATCAGCGTCTGGCTGATCATCCGCTTTTCGGATCCAAGTATGGCTGAAAATCTGTTCCGTGGTTCCCGATGCGAAAAAGGAACGAACTACGAAATATTGCGATTACATGATGTATTTTTTTTGATTGTTGATGGTTCATCCAGGCAAACATGTTTTTAGACGTCCTTTTTTGAACTTCCATTATAAAGTTATGACTCCATTCAAATCCAACTTTTACATCCCATAAAGGTCATGTCAAAATCCGAACTTTTCTCGAGGTGAGCTTAACGGTGGGACCGACCCACCACTGGAGCCTCCTCGGTTTCCGTCACTGGGATGGGAACTCAAATGTGAGATCCCCGCATGCGGGATGGGAAGACTGAGATTTCGAATGGGATGATAGTTTAGTAAGACTACTTGGATGACATATATATATATATACATATTATATATATATATTAGTAAAGTTTAGTATGACTTACTGTGGATGGTTGCGAAATGCACTGCGCCAGGGTAGCCTTTTTTCGGGATTCCGTCATGAGACATTGCACATCATGGGACTGTCTTCCGGGATTCTGCCGGAATCCACATCCCTAAATCCCACTTGGTTGAAGATCGTTTTCAATGAAAAATGAAAAAAACATAATTTTTTCAGAATGGTTCCCCTGGAAATGATTTAATGATGGGATTTGGATGGCGGGAATTCATAGCCAACATGGCTGATTTTTTGAGATTGTTTTTTTTCAACATCTGGAAAGGTGGAAAGTGAAACTGAATTTATCCAACATATATTGTAGTGATGAGCGATAACTATAGTGACTATAGTGATGACGGATCGATCATACTGTACTGACCACTGTCTAGTAGCTGGTTAGCAAGTGGGTGCTTGCCAACATAGGGGTCAATCTTCGCAAATTTGACTATGGAAACAATCATGGGTTTAGGTTACCCTCTGGTAAATTAACATAGACCCTGGCAGATAGGGGTTGGAAGATTAGTTTCCATTAAAATTAGGCTATTTTCAGGGTCTATGTTAATTTACCAGAGGGTACCCGCCGTCTGTCCCATTGCATGACTTGCAAGAATGCCCAAGAACCCCCTATATTAAACCATCAACAGGGACGCTGAAAAATGGCTCAAGTGGGCTTAGCTAAAAAAAATCTATCAGGCTTATGTGGGATGTCGTCAGCATACATATAGCGGAATATATAGCCAACACTATGGGTAGATATTAGGATATGTATTGCTACATATTGGGACACAGAATTTGGATATACAGTCAACAAAAATTGAGTTTCTCTGAAGTCAGCTAACAAAATCCCCATTCGTATAGCCATGTATAGCCATGGGGACCGTGAGGGTACAAAATCCATGGGTTTTCAGCAGTTGGAGATCCCCAAGATCTCCCAGGGGGTTGCCTAAAAAAGAGATGTCCCAGACGTGTTTTAATGAGGAACGCCATTGATAAAAATGAAATGAAGTTCGTTAGGAAGCAATGTATCAATTGTGAGCATACTGGAACTTAACATGGAAACTATATTTATGAAAGAACAACTGAAATGTGTCTCTGGTTGGTGGTTTCAAAGATGAATGTTATTTTCCATTTCATATATGGGATGTCATCCTTCCCATTGACTTTCACTCCATCATTTTTCAAGATGGGCACATTGCACCACCAACCAGATTATTCTTAAGCATCATCATAACCATGAATATTCACCATTATTAACAGTACATGAACCACAATGGTAGGTCAAGCACCAACCAGCAATGGATTTGTTGGAACCAATGATCAAGCCATCCAACTCATCAGATCGGGAATTTTTCGAACGTACATGGACCATGGCTAGAATAAAAGATGGATCATTTTATTAGTTAATCACTATTGATCCTTATGAATCATTATGAATCACTATTGATGATGATTTTTCCCGGCTATGAAAAAAACCTTATATCCATTGGTTGATAGATGATGTTCGTGTGAAACATGGTGAGCTATGCTCAATTACAGACGGTCTCCAACATAAATCCTAGGTCCTACTTGGGGCTGCAGTTTGAACGAAGTGGTTATATTTCATGATAGTTGTATGGCAAACTTACCCAACTTATGGGGATTAAAGTCCCATGGTTACCCTCTGGTAAACATACAAAAAACTATATATGGAAAATCACAAATTTTTGATGGCTTAAATCAACTATAAATGGCAATTTTCAATAGCAAACTGTTCGTTTACCAGAGGGTATGGCCGTTCTCCCCTGAGGTCATGTATTTGAGAAGACCATGCTCAGCTGCTTCGACGAACATCTCAAGGGTGATCTGCGATGGCATGGGGAGAGCCTGCATGGGCACAGGTACCAATGGGTAGTTGGGCCAACCATGGGTCATCAGTTGGTTGGGTAAATGAAGGAGTTTAACCCGTGGTGGAATCCTGGTTTAAAGTCATTGACCCATTGAACCCAAGCAGTTGGTAGTTGGGCCAAATTATTTGGTTGGGTTTCAAGGAGTTTAATTGGATTCTAATGGGATCTTACGGGGATCTTACTGGGATTTCAATAGGATTCATCAATGGAGCAATGAAAAAACCCTGGTTGATGGGTTAAAGAATTGGGACTTATACTATCTTATACTAACTACTTTATTGGGGATTGTGATGACCCATAAAAGGGAAACCGTTTGCAACCAACTGCTATTTCACCAGATGGGGGGAACATTGAGAAAACACCATGAGGTATCTTACCTTGGAGCCCTGGTAAGATCATCGACAAAGGGAACAGATTTGGGGCCAGGGGGCGCCCAACTATGATAAGAATCTCAACTGGAGCAATGTATATATTGATATACTTAACTATAATATATATATAATATACAATATATATATAATATACAATATATATATATGTACATTATGATAAAAACATATATAGTATATATATACACATAATATATATATAGAATATATATATATACATAATATGTATATATATAGATAATATATATATATATTATATATGTACATAATATATATATATATATAATATATATATATACATAATATATAATACATATATAATATATATAATATATATAATATATATAATATATATAATATATATAATATATATATATATAATATATATATAACATATATATATAATATAATATAATATATAATATAATATATATATATAATATTCACGTATCAATCACGTATAGATAATCCCTTCCCTCTAACATTAAACACCCCACAGAAGCTATGTTTTAGTAGGGGATAAAAACACATCTTTGGGACCGTTAACCATGGGGAGTCTGGGTCCACCGTGGTCCACGTCTGGGAGGTCTCCGAATCTCAGCGCCTCAGCAGCGTCCTCCGAGAATGGCATGCGGGTGCATTTGTACGTCATGGGCTTGGGCTGGCGGCACTACCCGTGCCTCAGCGATCTGGAAAGATGGGCGATGGGCGGCTAGTCTGGGCGATGAATTTTGGGCCATTTTGGGTTGACACATGGGGGGGTTCCTAAAATGGGGGTACCCCAAAATGGATGATTTATGATGGACAACCCTATTCAAATGGATGATTTGGGGGTACCCCTATTTTAGGAAACAACCATGTGGCTTACACTGGTATATACCCCAGCAACGGTCTCAGTGATGTGTCTTTTTGCAAGCCCCCCCACTGCACGCTGGAAAGTAGCACCCTGGAGACATGATGCTGACCACCATAGCTTGCCGGCTATCTCGGGGAAAACTAAAACTGGTTGGTGGTTTGGAACATTTGGACTATTTTTCCCACATATAGGGAATAATCATCCCAACTGACTAATATTTTCAGAGGGGTTGAAACCACCAACCAGTGAAAATTTGGGAACCTCCAAAGTGGATGTTTTGAAGCCTCACTTTCCCTAGACCTCCGTCCGACATTTTTTCTGCATCCTTCAGCTTCCAGAATGGCCCTTCCAAGGGCAAATCTAGAACAGGGCATCACATTCCACCCGGTTCTCATGTTTTTTTCTTATCAGAATGACAATTTGGGGTATACGGCCGTGGCTAATGCGTTCATGTGTCATTTGAATTAGAGGTCGAAATCTAGGTTCGTTGCGGGGAAAGAAACTGTCCACTTAAGACAACATTTTTTTTGCTGTTCTTTTTCTCCGCTTCTCCAGCTTCAACATGAGTATCAACTACTTTTGAGCATAACATAGTATAAGCATATAACCACTTTGGATCGTCTATATTTGGGGTTCTCAGCCTTTTTTTAATACATGACCTGGTGTAGTTTCTTGACTCTTCCGGATGAAATTCTCATGGCTTGAACTTTTATATCCACCTATTATCATGGACGCTTACATGTTGCTTCAGCCGTTAGTTGGGTTTGTTGGGGACCCCCAGAGCCCATGATCTTCCAAAATCCAGCCCTCTAAGAAAAGGACCTGACATGTAGTAGGTGGTGAATAGAGCGTTCATCCTGTGGGCTGTAGAAAATGAATCACTGGCTTAGATTGGCTCAAAATAGATGTTCAGTCATGAAAACCCCATTTGGTTTGTCAGTTTGTCCTTATGAGGGTTTATACTATCCAATATATTGGGATCATACGCCATGAGCTGGACATCTTGTTAACCAGCCGGTAGAACATGGAATGACATTTCGGGTTTTGAACACTACCCGTCTGGCTAATACTCTGTTTATTGGTTATTCTAGGGGTTATAGAACTGGTTTCTTACCACAAGAAATCTGGGCAAGTAAGTATATGACTCTCATTAGTTCCTTCTCATCTCATAGTTATAAATGGTTGTACAACTCCTGAATATATGGCGATTAAGCTATTAGTTTTGAAAAGAGTTATACTGTATAAGTTATACTGAATACCGGATACTTGCCACAACTCTTTCTGAAGTCTGATAACTCTTTCTGATTACTGAGAACCATATGATACAATTGGGATCCTGGGCTTTATGAACTGACCAGTACAATGGAGCGAATTATTGGAGTAAAAGCCGTTTCAAACTGATGGGATAAAAAGCGGATTTCACCATGTCTGATGGAGTGAACGACCTTTTCAAAGCCCGAAACGAATGATAGTGAAGGATTCAGTACATCATTTATCAGTGGATTTTCCAGGATGTTCGATGGATTTTCTATGGATTTTCAGTGATTTTCTATGGATTTCCATGGGTTTTCTGCTGCAGGTCGTATCCGCCACCCAGCCGGTCCAGCGTCTGGTGCCTCACCCCCGACTTCAGCCTTTCCAGCGCGGGAAGCGAAGAGGCCCTGGCCCTGGGGCATAGCGGCTCGGTGAGGTCGTGATTTTCACAACGGGGTGAGGTCGTGGGTACTGCTAGGGTTTAATTCAAAAAAATGGTTGATGATGGTTGATGATGGTTAATGATGGTTAATGCTATGCATGATATATAACATTGTGTTTGTTGGCCTATGCGCAAGCCATGTACATACTCCTGGAATCATAAAAGTGGTCAACTACAGCATGGACATGACTGAAAGATGGGGGACTTGCCGGCAAAGATGATGATCTTCTACAGATATCAGATGGCCATCGTGACCAATCGCTGGCGTTTCCAAATACCAAATATGGCCCAAGGACTGGTTTCCTGTGCGCAAAATCAGACATACATTGCCTTTTCCAACGGCTCGTCGTTTTGTAGACTTGATGTTTCCAACAGGTAGATCAGTTTGCTCACCCCCTTGATAAAAGCAGGGCAGAACAGGTGAGTTTTCTATGGTTTTCCGTCGCGGTCCAAGATGGCAATTGGCCAAAACCCTAGCCTGCCCTGATGTTCATCCACTCAATTTGGCTGGGAAATCAGAAGTCTTAATCAACCCAAACAAAGTTGTAGTTCTGGATGTTCATCCCCCAAACAATAGTTTATGTACAGTATATATATAATTATGTATGTATGTATATATTTTTTTTCCTGCCCTGCACACTGTCGGCCTCTCGAGCACTCCAGCACGCTAAGAAGAGGAAATAAGATGATGCAATTCAGTTTCCACGGGTGCCCCCTTCACCGTTTGCCCATGGAAAAGACTAATGCAAACTGTCAGGAAGCGTTTGCAGGACACTCAGATCGTCCTGAAAGCTGTAACTCATCATCTT
>Ga0126342_10021681_pt1 | contig 10683 bp, 13 predicted proteins | sample Cyp1metagenome_FD_92528 | JGI IMG/M metagenome (GOLD analysis project Ga0126342, IMG submission 92528) | Coral microbial communities from Lord Howe Island, Old Settlement Bay, Australia - Cyphastrea 1 metagenome | ecosystem: Host-associated > Invertebrates > Cnidaria > Coral ... | reverse complement strand
TAAAAGCGTCTGTGTGTAAAAGCGTCTGTGTGTAAAAGAGCCTGTGTGTAAAAAGCGTGTCTCCATACTAACAACAGAAGACTCTGCTCCTCTACGCTCTCGGGCCATCCGTCGTCTAGTTTAACCATTTACCGACTAGGATGCACATCATCCATTTAATCCACCTGTCATATAGTTCTATAGTTGGTCATGTATCCACTGTGTATCCTGTGAAGAAGGAAAAGAATGTATCCTCATTGTTGCTAAAATCTGCCATGAAATATCCCATTTTATCATATGTTATCCCTATTATGCAATCTAACAGTATATGTGCAAGGGTAATAATTAGTCCCCAATATTCCTATAATTTTCCTTTCTATACATATGGTAAAACGGCACTTCCCCATTGTAAATAGGAAAAATCAATATTTATAATATGATTTATCCCTATATGTATGATATATAATTATAAATATACTATACGCATGTATATATATATGTGTGTGTGGTTGATTATTTCCCAATGATATCCCCATGGTTGACATCGCATTGTTGCGTTTGTCACCTCCGTGTCTGGCCAACTGCCATCCCAATCGGCATGCCCTTGCCAGAGCGCCGCATTCGCCCTGCAGAGAGGCCCCAGAGAGGCACCGCAGGAAACTTGACCCGGAAACCATATACATATCTGTATATTTTGCACACATACACACAGCGTATGTATATAGATATATATATATACAAATTGTATATTATATATAGAGTGCACAATGAATATAATTTCATTTATATATATAAAGTGAATAATGTATATGTATATATATATAAATACTGGCTATACATAGTCGCTCACATTTTTTGCTACGCAAGCAATATAACATCATGGGACCATATTGACCACGCGGCCCCTAGTTCCTTCCTTCCATAGTCAACGTTAAAAACTGTATTTTGCGATTGGTGATCCTTCTGCATATTGTTTCACTGTCAAGAAAAAACAATATTGCTTTCGGGGGGTTGACTATTGACTATCTATGTGTGTATATACATATATACACACACACACAAATCTGTGCATGCATGCATGCATGCATGCATGCATGCATGGATGGATGGATGGATGGATGGATGTGTAAACGTATATACGTATCTATGTATCTATGCATCTATAAAATCATATATGTATCTGTATATATATGTGTGTAAATAAATATATACAGATTCTTGATGTTTGATGCTAGTCTCGTCATGGTTTCTCGCACATCCCCTGAAACCCGTTGGTAGTTTCGCCACGTTCACCACTCTCCAAGTCACAGAAACCAGTGCTCCGAAACGCCACGCTTAGCTCGCAGGGCCAGGAGCAGCGACCTCGAGCGACTGATCACAGAGATAGATCGTTAAAAATTGTTTGAAATGTTGTTTGTGTCAATAATTGTATATATATATATATATTCACATATCAAATATACATATATGTATATCTATATATGCAATATACACCTTTTTTTCCTTTACCCTTATGGCCCATAGATGCTTGCACGCTGCGGCCGATGCTTGGTGTGCGAATTCTCCACGCCGCCTCAACCTGCATAATCGGCACCTAAGTGACTGCTATATGGTGTCACCGTCAGGTTTTGCCATCTTTGCAGTTCATCTGCAGGCGGGTCTGGCATGGATGCTGCGCTAAGGCCGTCAAGGCCTGTGCGACAAGAATCTGCCAGTGCTTCGCGCATGGCAGGCGGATATTCTTTCAAATATCCGGTTTTCCAAAACCCTCTTTCGTGAGACCTATGGCTGTATCTTTCCGGGGCTCAGTCCTGGTCATCCATGCCCGAAGATCTGCGACCAAATGCGGCATGTTAATGATGATGAAATCGGTCGGCTTGGGGGAGGGCGCCCCAAAAACACGGCCGGGATGGGACAATGGCCGCTGCGTCATCATCAAGGGGCTACCCCAAGGCTTCCACTGGAGACCATGCGGCTAGCCACCAAAAGCGTGAAGATCAGCAGTTGATTGCCCGTGAGAACTTGTGACAATTCTTTGAGCGCCAAACAGGGCAGGCCCCAGAGCTGTGATGCGGTGCGCGGGATCCTCGGAGCTTGCCTTTGCGGCTTTGTCGGAATGGCTTTGCCGGGAGCAACAGACCATGTTTCACACGGGGGCCCTCTAAGAAGGCAGCCACGTAGCCTGCTTCAGTATAGCTGAGCCAGTAGGTTCTGGTCCCTGGAGCTATTCCCAAACTCGATCCACGACCACGTCCATGCTAACCACATGAAGCACATAGTGCTCAGGCGGAGGCATGCGGTCCAGGTAGAACTGCAAATCGCCAATTCTGCGGCGGCCTGAGAACATATGCGAAAGCACCCGATGCCGCCAAAAGGCATGCACGTTGGACTTCTCGATGGTCACGCCATTCCGTCACCGCAACATCACGGCATTCTTGCTCCAAACCCTCAAGGTCACGGGCAGGTGCCTCGAAAGGCAGGTCCAAACTCCATCTCGCAGGATCCAAGAGCTGCTGAAGCTAAGCTTTGATGTTGCAAAGCTGCGTGTTCCATCGTTGTATGTCCTCCTCGGCCAGCGTCTCCATGAAGAAGTGCAAGGTGCTTGTCCAGCTAGTCCAGGTCATAGGGCTGGCATCAGCCTGGTCCACAATGCGTCGAAGTGCTTCTCCCGCGTCATCTGCATCAATGAAGGTCTCCATGAGGAACAGATGGAAATCTGTATCAACTTCATTTTCCTCCCTTATGCGTTGTTGTGGGAGATGGAGTCCTTCTGCTTGAAGAGGCGGAAGCAACCAATCATGAGCATGTCGTCTCGTACGATCGTCTTGAGAGCCCGCACCAGGCACATGATGACATGCATAATTGCGTCTAAGCAATGTGAGCCTGCAGCTGCGCGCATAGTACAAATGAGCGGTGAGCTTCTCCATGGCGTTGTACTCTTTGAGACACGCAGGACAATTGGCGGTGTCGACCAATCGCCTGCGTTTGGCAACATGTTGGTGCACCCGAAACATGTGTGCAGCTTCCCCTGCACGATTCTTGCATCTGCGCCGGCAAATGAGGCAGCCAAACGTTTGTCCAACTCTGCTGGGTTCGGTGTTGGAGTGAGGCTCATAGTTGTAGAAATCTCGACAAAACTGGGCAAACTGGCCATAGAACTCCTGCACAAGCCAGTTCTTACGACGCTGTAAGATCGAGTGTTTATATGCTTTGCGCACCAATCGACGCCAGTAGGATCTGTGGTAAAGAATGGTCTCCTCCCAAGCACTCCAATGGTGCCGAGGATCAGGAAGCTACGAGCTGTGATGCACCTGCTGCCACATCCAAACCAAGTCATCTTCCAGCAGCGATGTCCAAGTGATGTCACTAGCTAACAGCCCCCATTCTTGTCTCTTTCCGCAGCGCATCAAAGTTGCAATATGTCGCAACCTCGATCGTCTGATCAAGTCAATGGGGCTACTTGGGAGATGAACTCATCATCAGCTAGGTGCTGTGCAGCAGGTACTGGAAGAAGCCGTCGGTAGAGTCTGATCACTGCCGCAGGAAAATATCGGACTGTTGCATCCTCAGTGACAAACCAGGTCTCTGCACCGTAGAGGAGCTTGCTGAGCACCAAAGATTCCAGGAGCTGTTTCAAGCGGTATTGCCCAATGCGAAACAGAAGCTTGCGGTGATGATTGAGCGTGGTCTAAGCAATGCCAAGTCTTCTGCGGATTTCTTCCTGAGGGTCTCCTGCATGATGTAAAATGCCGATAACTGGTCGTCAAAGGGACATCAACAACACCATATTCTGTGAGAACCGGTAGCGCACTAGAAGCTGCCGGGCCGTTGAACTTCGTCTTCTGCTTACGAGACTGTTTGCCTCGAAATGAAAACAAAATTTCCGTTTTGTTCTTGCTGACGTTAGGAGACATGCAGTGCTCCATGCACAGCTCAAGGAGTCGTCCAGTCACAAGGCGAACCTTGCGCACGACTTGGTCTGGTGATTCACCCTGGACGCACGCCGCTAGGTCGTCCATCCAAGCAGGGCCAAGAAACTCAAAGACTGGATGGGCACATGGAATCATCTGTTGGAAGGGTTGCAACTTCTGAAGCAATGGGAAGGTGCTGATGAGGTGCTGGTCCCGCGTGAAGGCATCAGGTGGCATTCGAAGCTTTGCAATGAAAGATGCCACGGCCCCAGTGACCAGCCCATCCATACAGATGGGCCGTAGAATGCAGTAGAACGCCTCCTTGAAGTCTAGGAAGAGTACACCTGCATTCTTGGCTTGACGTAGAAACGCTCTTGTACTCCATAGGTAACCGGCATGGCACGTCTGCTGCCGATTTGCTGCGCCTGGAGGTAGTGCTCGAACACATTTGCCTGGTGCGTTCTCATGGCTCTGCGCACGGCCTTACCAAATGACTGGATACGAGGAGTCATCTGAACGAAGTGCAAGCGGACTTTTCTCCTTTGCCCTTGTACACTTGTACAAGCAGACCTCCTATATATACATACATACATACATATATATATATATATATATCGTCATATATCATATGTCATATGTAATGATTTCATGTATGTCATATGTCATATGTCATATGTCCATCAACCATAGGATCAAAAACCATCCCAAGATCTTTGCTTAAGTTAAACTCAACATTTCATGATGAAATTGGTCACCCCGAACAAGTCATCTTCAGGATGATGTTTTGTTAACATTTTTGCGGGTGACTATAAGTTAGTTGGCAAACATGTGCTTGGGTTGAGGTCGGTCATGAGGTTATTGGATTTCCCTGAGGTATTTAGTCCATTTCAAAATCATCTGCTAACTCGATCCACCGCTTCGGTTGATATCCTGCGCATGGGTCATATTTTCTACGGGACTTTGAGACCTCAAGTATACAGCGGTATACATAGATCATTCTATTTTTCCGTACCCAATTTTGGCCATAGAAACATATCCTGATTTCGATGGGTAAAATCCACCAATGTTCTGACTGTTCAAACCACTGGGGTGCGTTTGGTTCATTTTTATCCATTTTTGAGGTTTCGAGCACTGAGCACCGTTTCTTTTTCGCCATATTTCTAGCATTACATCCATATGATTCCCAGCCAATCTCCCCGATCCCAGTGATCAAAGTTGCATCGGAGCTTGCTTCTCAGCTGCGAAGTCTAGGGCCGTTCTGCAACAGAACACAAAATTGATGTCTACACAGGGAATATCAGGGAAATTGCCATTGCTAGACAAATTCCCAAAATTTCCCAGGTAACTCGGACATTGCGGTTAAAAAGCTTCAAGAAGTTTGCCACTGACGCACTGCTATGAGTGGGTCACAATTATTCACCTCATTCAACTGTCCAATGTCCCCAATGAAGCCATGAAGTCCCAAAGATGTCCCATGGCGGACGGGGCATTCCCGAAGCTTTCCCGCCTGTTGCGCGAGTTCCGCACATCAACGGTGGCTTTAGCCTCCAGCAAAAGCTCCTTGGTCCAATTTTTCCCAGTTGTTTTGCACACCCAAAAATAGGAGCCCAAAATCATCGCCGGGCCACTGCTGCCGTGAATGATCCAGACAAAATGGCCAGCATCAACGGCCTGGGAACGTTCCGAATCCGAAGGGGTGCTGAGATGGCTTTAATGTGGTAAACCCTGGCTGCCATAACCCTACCCTTTGAAAACAGTTGAAACCCCACCTATAAAAATAAGAATATTAGGGATCATTTATTGTTGGATTTACCGCATTATTGAGGTTTATTAACCATCCAGAACCACATTGTTAAGGGCGAGCCTAACCATCTATTCTTGTGGGAGTCACCTTTTTGAGGGGCTGAATCACCATGAAAGGCTTTCTCCCATAGCAGGCAAGCAGCGTCGAACCTTTTGCATGGTAAAAGACTGAAGACAATGTTGATGGCCCACAAACCTTGAGCCGGTGATTGCAGTTCAGCTGTCTATATTTGCCTTTTTCTTCTGCTCTTACCTGTTATCATCCTTCTCTTTCTCTTCTTGCTATTATCACTTTTGTGGTTGTTCCTGCCACCACTTGAGCTGCTCGTATTGCTTGTCTTGATGTGTCTTCACTAGTCTCCTCTTAGCGCCACAGTCTTGAAGGAGCTAGTGTTTTGGCTGGATATGGCTTTGTCTGAACATAGGCTACCCTAGTTTCTATTTTGCATGCCATTCCATGACCATTTTGGGGTACCCAAAAAAAACGTGACAAAATCATAACCATTTTTTAACAGCCTGGCACCTTATAGGAGGTTCGTCAAGACACATAGTGCTTTGCAACCAAGATGTTCTTCAGCATATTCAGCTTGGTCAAGGAAAATCTGCAGTTTGAAGCAACTGACAAGAAAAATGACACAGGCGGGCCACCATTGCATAACAAAATGAAGATCCATTGGGTAATAAGGATTCGTACCATCACCAGCTGCCTAGCCACGTTTCGTTCACATCAACACCGTGCTTGATCAAAGTGTCGATAAATTCCGGAGATCCACCTTTGATCATCAACGCAATGTGCCTCAGGTGAACACTGTGGCCCAGGCGATCCAAAAACGGATAACATATACCCTTCATATATCCTGTGGTAAACTGACATAGCTATGGAGAATCACCATTTTATCTTATTTTGCTGGGGTTACTAAGGAAAACCACTCTTAACTAAACCCCACCGATCTCGACCCCTTCTTTTTGATAGGGATTAATAGCAAAATCAGCTATCAATGGGCCACTTTCAGTAGCAATGTAAAATTAGCAGAGGGTAATAATATTCCGAATGTCCCACTAGTTAGGAAATGCTATGAATATGAAGGGTTGTTCCAGGATTTTAGCTGGAAATTTCTCAAGGTCCATGCTGAGCGCCGAGAGGCAAGAGGTTTCGAGACTGACTGCGGATTCGCTCCACGGGGAGGTACTCCTGGATGATGCGAATTGCGCCCACAGAGCATGCAGCTTCAGTAACGGTCAAGGGCGGATTACCTGTCAGTTGTCTCAAGGTTGGTGGACTGACTGGTGTTACTGATCTCCTGCTTCAGGTAGCGCGTTGGGGGTGTCCATTGCTGGTTGTTCTTGCAAGGTTCATATGGATATGGCCTCAAAATTTCGGACTGAACCCACAAATCCTTTACCCTCTGGTAATTCAATTGTTTGCTATGGAAAATCACCATTTGCAGAGGTAAATCATGGGACAAAATGGGCCATCTATACCATACTTATGTAAGCGGGTAGCAGTACCCAATGGTTTCACCAACGCTGGTCAAATGCCCCAATGGTTTCACGGGAACTGGGGCCACTTGTTTGATGGTTAAAATATAGTTAAAACCCGTTTCCTTTCTTTGGTTATATCATGTTATATCATATCACAATATCCCTGGTTTTTTCCCGGTTGCTACGCCAAGGTTGGCCCTTTTCAATCCGGATCCCGCCCCTTCAATATGCCTTCCATCAGCGGATCCGCTCGAAAGTCCAAAAGGAGCCGCGCGCCAGTGACGTTGTCACAAAGGTTGGCCCAAAAAAGGGGCGCACCGTGCCTCAGAGCATGAATGGCCATTCAACATTGGATTGCAACCAAGATGTGCACATCAGTATTGGGATTTGTATGTAATGTATGTAAATGTAAATGTAAAATGCAACTGCACATGCACAAGTAAATGTAAATCTAAATGTACATGTTAATGTTGATGTTAATGTTCATTCCCATGTTCATGGTAATGTCAATGTCAATGTTAATGCTACTGTAACGCTATCAATGCCAAACAATGCAATACAATGTATATAGTGTAATGTAATGTATCTCTGTCTATATATACATAACATATATATCTCTCTCTCATCCCGTTTATCTCACATACCGTTGTTAGCCGTTATTGACATTTATGTTGACGTATGTGTGGGCTTGCTGATTGTATATGTATCTGTAAATACAGCCACTATTACTGAGGGCATGACCATCCCCGAATGTGGGGATGCTCATCCAACCAATTTGGCAATGTCAAACCCGGGATTTTGAACCCCGATATTATAATATGCCCACGAAAAACCAGATGCAGCCCACGAACCCGAATGCAGTCACGTAAAACACTCTTGCGAAACAAGTGATTTAAACAGTCTTGTACATTTTTCCCCTGTTGCCGTACCAGTGCAGTGTAGACTGTGGGATCCGGAAGAGGGTGGAGTGCAAAGTGCGGGGTGTGAAGAAAGTGGAGTGTTGAGTGGGGAATGTAGTGTGTAGAATGTGAAATGGGGATTGTGGAGTGTGGCGTGTAAAGTGTAGAGTGCGACGTGTAAAGTGTAAAGTGTGGGGTGTACAGTCTGGAATGTAGTGTGGAGTGTAGAGTGTGACGTGTAAAGTGTAGAGTGTAAAGTGTAAAGAGCGGAGTGTGGAGTGTGAAGTGTGGGGTGTAAAGTGTGGAGTGTGGAGTGTAGAGTATGGACTGTAAAGTGTGGAGTGTAAAGTGTGGAGTGTAAAGTGTGGAGTGTAGACTGTGGAGAGTAAAGTGTGGAGCGTAAAGTGTGGAGAGAAGAGTGCGACGTGTAAAGTGTAAAGTGTGGAGTGTAAAGTGTGAAGTATAGAGTGTGGAGTGTAAAGTGTAAAGCGTGAGTGTGGAATGTAGTGTGTGGAGTGTAAAGTGTGGAGTGTAGAGTGTGACGTGTAGAGTGTGACGTGTAAAGTGCAGATTGTAAAGTGCGGAGTGTGGAGTGTAAAGTGTGGAGTATAGAGTGTGGAGTGTAAAGTGTAAAGTGCGGAGTGTGGAGTGCAAAGTGTGGAGTGTAGACTGTGGACTGTAAAGTGTGGAGTGTAAAGTGTGGAGTGTAGAGTGCGACGTGTAAAGTGTGGAGTGTGGAGTGTAAAGTGTGGAGTATAAAGTGTGGAGTGTAAAGTGCAAAGTGTGAGTGTGGAGTGTAGAGTGGTGAGTGTAAAGTGTAAAGTGTGGAGTGTAAAGTGTGGAGTGTAGAGTGCGACGTGTAAAGTGTAGATTGTAAAGTGTGGAGTGTGGAGTGTAAAGTGTGGAGTATAGAGTGTGGAGTGTGAAGTGTAAAGTGTGGAGTGTAGAGTGTGGAGTGTAATGTGTAGAGTGTAACGTGCGGAGTGTGGAGTGCAACGTGTGGAGTGTAGAGTGTGGAGTGTAAAGTGTTGGAGTGTAGACTGTAAAGTGTAGAGTGTAAAGTGCGGAGTGTAAAGTGCACAGTGTATTGTGTAAAGTGTAAAGTGTGGAGTGTGGAGTGTAAAGTGTGGAGTGTAAAGTGTAGAGTGTGGAGTGTAGCGTGTAAAGTGTGGAATGTAAAGTGCGGAGTGTGAAGTGCAAAGGGTGGAGTGTGGAGTGTGGAGTGTAGAGTGTGGAGTGTGGAGTCGACAGAGGTGTCCAAAATGTTGCGACTGCCACGAAAACTGCGACTCATCTTGTGAAAACGACGCAAAAGTATTGTGCCTGCCACACAAAACGACTTTCGACACGTTATCAAACAGGTTGGAATGTCACAAAGTGCCGCGCCTGCCACGCAAATACGACATGACAACTTGCTTGGAAACCTTCGAAAAGGAGAGGTGCTGCAGCTTCCCCCACAGACACAGCGAGGCCACGGGAAAACCAGAGACTCGAGACGAGACACGTGGGAGCATCAAAACGAGCATTTCGTGCGAGACTTCCTCCAATTTTCACACTTTGTAGCTTCAAAATCGATGTTTTCCTACGAGTTTTCCTTAGAACCGGAAAATTTGCGACCTCAAAATCGATGTTTCGTGCGAGGCTTCCATCACTTTTCATCACATCTCACAAAATGCCACGCCTGCCACGGAATCTGCACCTTGTCGCCACTTGACGCAGCCCTGACAATGCGATTCGCAAAAACACGCAACACGACACGTCTAAAGTGCTGCGCCTGCCGCAAAATGACGATGGACACGTCCAAAGTGCTGCGCCTGCCATGAAAAATGCAACGCATCTGCTGAGAACGTCGCAAAAGTATTGCGCCTGCCACACAAAACGACTTTCGACACGTTACAAAACCACGTCTGAATGTCACGAAGTGCCACGCCTGCCACGCGAAATGAAACAACACGACGTTTGAAACCTCCAAAAGCGACCCCTTTTGCAGAACTTACCATAGGCACGGCCATAGCGACCTCGCGCAGACGGTTGCGAACGGTTGCGAACGGCGAACGGTTGCGGACGGTTGCAAAGGGTTGCGGACGGTTGCGGACGTTGCGGACGGTTGCGGCCGGTTGCGGACGGTTGGGCAACGTCGAGCGAACACACCCTCGACTCCCAGACCCCCAGAGTGAAACTGGAACCCTTGCTACGCATTCGGGAAAAAGACCTTCATCCTGCTGTCGAGCTTCCGGGCGTCTCTCTGGTTCGGATTGGCATGCGCCTCCAACAGGATCTTCAAAGCCTCGTTGTTGCAGAAATGGGTACAGAGCGACACCAGGGGCAGATGCTTCGGCAGGAAAGCCTCCGCCTTGCCCTGGTGCGTGCGATCGTTGGGATCGCCGTGCAACTCTAAGAGCCTTGTCATTAGCTGCGGGTTTCCATTGATGGCCGCGTAGCACATCGATGACCAGCCTGCTCGGTCCCGGTCATCAACGCTCAAGCAGCCATTCCTGGGATGAAATTGTGCCGCCATGCCCCTCTTCCATCTTCATCATCAACAACATCATCAGCATCATCACCAACACCACCGTCATCGTCATCATCGTCATCATCATCATCATCAT
>Ga0126342_10021680_pt1 | contig 10683 bp, 12 predicted proteins | sample Cyp1metagenome_FD_92528 | JGI IMG/M metagenome (GOLD analysis project Ga0126342, IMG submission 92528) | Coral microbial communities from Lord Howe Island, Old Settlement Bay, Australia - Cyphastrea 1 metagenome | ecosystem: Host-associated > Invertebrates > Cnidaria > Coral ... | reverse complement strand
TACATCATAATCATCATGGCAGCAAGTAGCCAGATTGGCAACATCGACCAGGAGTTTTTTCCATATTCAATCTATTATGTAAAATTGTTCGTTTTGAAGCTTTTTTGGGTCCAGTAAGGGTGACCCCCAGAAAGGCATCCAAAAACAGTTTTGGTTTGATCTGGTCGGCTGGAGACTCAAAAGAGACAACCTAACATAGCAACCAGGGGTACTTTCATTTTGGATTGATTGATTGATGTGTTCGGTTTCCTGTTTTCTAAAACATGTTTTCCGTGGAGTTTGATGCAAACATAGCACTTTCCATTTGGTGGTTCCAAGCTGTGACAAGTCTCCAGACAGCTATGTTAGCTTATTCTGGTACATTTCTTTTACCCACGTCCTGGGGAATGCCAAATATTGGGAGGACGGAAACAGAGGCTATGTTAGCAGGTGTTGGCAGAAATCACCCAAATGATCACTTTCTCCAAATCCCCAGGGTTGACAACGTAGCCAGATGCTATGTTTGTGAGTTGATGCCAGGGCTAAAAAAACGCTATGTTAGATTTCACCGGTGTAAGTTAGATTAGCTACCTTCACTGCCAGGTGGTGCCCAACACCTGGCCGAGTTCCTCTTCGAAACCGCCCAGCTGACGCCCTGTCGCTACGTCGTCAACGGCCTGGCGATCGTCGAGGCCACGGCGGATCTGCGCGCGGGGCGCGCGGAGATCAGTGTGCAGCGGTCGCCCAAGGGGGGCAGCGTGCTGCAGATGAGGCACCGGTGGTGATCTCCCAAGAAAACATGGCGATTTCATGGGATTGGATGGTGATTTTAATATGGATTTAAAATGGATCTAATTTGATGGGATTTAATGGGGATTTAATAAGGATGGGATATGACATAGTGGAGTCTACTTGAAGGATTCAGTAATGGGCAAATTTTGAAGTCTGGAGTTTTTGAAGATTTGTAGCAGTTTAGATCATTTTAGATCATCCGAGTTTTTGGGTATTTTTTTTGGCAGATTCACCAAGCAGTGGGATGCAAGTTTGGGATCCCAAGGTGTGGGGATCAACATCGCCCATTCCCCAGCGGCTGATGACCAACATGCCCACCAAGTCAGTTTTGTTTTCAGATCTTTTTGCCCCCCCAAAATATGAATTGTTTCCAACATTCTTGAATTCCAAACAGAGATGATCTGTTTTTCCATGGGTTTTCCCATCTCCATCCCAGATCCCCCTCTTTTTTCAGGTCGTTGGACGGCAGCTTCCAGTTGAAGTTGGATGCCGACGCCATCAGCACCATTGAGCTGCAGGACTCCGAGGACACGGCGCCCGGGCTGATGCGCTTCGTGGATGCGCAGGGGCGGCGGCACCTGACGCTGCTGATGCTCGGGGAGGACGTGGATGCGCGGTTTCAGATCATGCTGGGGAGGTGGACCTCCAAAGTGATGCTGAAGTGAGGAAAAAAAGGATGCGGGCAGAGGTGGGGAAAGACGATTCAGTGAATGGGGTTTCCATGGGTTTCCTTCTATTCAAAGAACTATAATACATTCGCCAATATCCCACATGATATGGATGTAGACAAAAAAAGGTAAGGTTTCAGCAGATGCAGCGCCATTAAACCATGGGCTTTCAGGTGCCAACGGGACAGGTATTGGGACCGTAGTCAATTCCACCACCAAAAGAACCATCCCGAGAGATCCCAAACTATTGGAATGTCCATTGAAACCCAAATGATCTCCCAACAAAGTGAAGGCATGGCCAACCAAAAGTGGCACCTTTGCTGATTTCTTTGAGTTCATCTCCAGTAGCCACTTGTGAAATGAGCCCTGGCTCATTTTACCTCATGTTTACTTGATGAAATCCACTGACACATATAAAAACAACCAACATAAAACCAACTAAACTGCCAGAAATTATTCAACCCTTCCATTCCTCATGTTGACGACTTCGTCACCAAAACAAAGCAGCGCCTGTGCAGGCCTGGGTCCAGCAGAGGCTCTCGAAGGAAACCATGTCCCAGTGACTTGGCCCTACAATTCCCCATGGTATGGTCCCAATGGAATGTGGAATTCTCCCATAAAAAAAACATGGTTTCAATGATGTTCCTATAAAAAACCATGGTATCACACCCATGGAATTCTCCAATGGAATGTGGAATTATGGTCCCAATGGAATGTGGAATTTCTGGGGTGGTGTTTATTATTAGGGGTATGGGATGAATTACAAAAAAACTGTACATACAATTGTTGTATTCATTCTTAACCCTCATGAAATAAGTGTGGATTTTGTTTATTTCGAATCTACGTTTAGAAACACATTGAATCTTTGTTTCTTAGAATCACTAGCAAAATGACATCCAATGACAAGAACACCATATAGTGTAATCTGTAATCTATATAATTTAAAATAAATCTTGGGCAGAAATGATCAGAACATGGGGAGCACATTTTTTTTGGTGTCCGACTGAACAGGATGTTCTGTTCATTGAAAACGCGTAAGAATACCCGTTTACTGATTACAATCTATTATAATTACAATGGGTACTGTTCTAGAAAAGATGGTAATAGAAAACATGATGTTCTAGTTTTAAGTTATTAGGCATCATGTTCTTAATATTTTCCCATGTACCGACAGACATATGATGACCACAGTCCTTCTTCAACCATTTGGGACATGTTTTGTTCAGACATCGACCGGTCCTTCGAGCCGTGTGGCATCCCGTTGCAGGTATTTGGTGATGCTGCGGGATCTCTTGGAGAGCTCTTCCCAGAGGGATCTCATCGTGCAGGCCGGTTTCACCGCCAACGGCCGCGCGAGTTGGAGCTACTGAGTGAGTCAGCCATCGGATCGTTGTTATGTTGTTGAATCTGGGATGAGAATCTGTATACATAATGGGGATATAATCTTTATAATAATACAATAAGGTGATATAGATTATATCATAGTGAGATAGGGATAATATTATCTATGGGATATATAATAATCCCATAATAAGAATCCATTATATAATAATATATAAGACAATAGGGATATTTTGGTGACCCACTGCCACTTCTATGGTCAGCACTTGTGCTATGCTGGCCAGGTGAGTAACAGTGGGGCGCACGTGCTTCCGGCACTTCAAATTCCTAAAATAAATGGGCGTGAAAAATCTTGGTCAACTTCAAGTTACCCAAAAATTGCCACAAGTTGGAGTAGTTACCTGTTAACCGGCCCAAACTATGGGTAATTCTAGCTTGAACCCCCCATGAAACTGGCTGGGTACCAGGTGTTGCAAGTGGAGTCGGTGCCGCGCTTGCGGCTGGTGGTCACGGATGGCTCCATCCCATCCATCAGCCGTGGACCTCAAAGATGGAATGGATGATGAATGGATGATGTTTCCATGGCTTTCAGTGTTTGACCCGTTCCCCAGGGGCTTGGTTGCGAGGTTGTAGAAACCTGTGGAGACAAACTCACTTGCAGATTTCTTCAGAAGGTATCTCACCACGTATTGACAGTCCAAAACAACAACATCACGAGGTATCGTAGACCTCATCCGGAAAATCTTCATGAATTGCCATGGAAAAAAAGCACTCAGAAACTCTAAATCCATCACCATAGCCACATAGCCACTCCATGACCTTACAGTTTCACCATGTTTCACCCATCAGCTTGACGCTTACCAAGGCCTCGACGCCTTGCGCTCAACCATGACTTGGGGAGAGGTTTTTCAGCTCGACGGAACCAGGTTCAATGAATAAAAAAGTGAATCCCAAGTAGGAACTGGAACACATGTATAACAGCATGGGTATTTTCCATAAGACTCCACATGGGTGTATTTGACATTTTGTTGCACCAATGCAGATTTTCATGCGGAACATGAATTACTATGAATTCACAGTATCACTGTGAATAGTGGATTTTGGGGTATCATGGTACGCTATTTTCAGTAGCCACATAATATAGCCATGGTATACCATGGTTTTCTAGCCCATATATATCTCTATAATATATATATATATACATCCATGAGATACGTTCATTATTACATTCCCATCCCTTGTCGGCTATACGGTTATACAATGTTATACAGTTATACATCGATATTGTTACACAGTTTTACCCCTTGTGTTGGTTAAGGCCCATATTTGGATAGATTTTGATGATATACCATGATATACCCATCATAGCCATTCATAACCGATATGTTCATTGTATACTTGGAGGATTTCCACAAGCACAACCAGTGACAAGTGGCTCAATGGGCAGATCCTCAGGTGTCGCAGCCGGCATTGGCAGCAAAGTGGCTGGCCAGCGATGCTTGGGAACCCAAAGTTGGCTGGGTGGCGAGGAAAATGGTGAATTGAACATGGGAAAACCAGATTTCAGGGGATTTAGTGGGGGACTAATGGGGGTTGACTAATGGGATTTAAGAAGGACTTTATTTTTTTGGGATTTCATGGGAATGTGATTTCGGGGGAACATAGCTTAACATAGTGCGAATACGATGTGGATATAAATCTAGTCGTGATTACTGTAACTACAAAGCAGCAATATGATACTTGAGTGTGGCTGAAAATTAGGTATCCCCATTTGTGGCATTTTCAATATGCAACAATCTGATAGTTGTGGATGGAATGAACATTTTCAGGTACCACATTCAGGTACCATTCAGTGCCGATCTTAGCAGCGAAAACAGCTGGTTGAGCCAAGAACTGGTTGAGATTTGGTATTCAAAATTTGGGAATGTACGAGTTTGGCAAACAGCATGGGTCGAAGGTTCAGCATTGAGATGATCCCAGCAAGAAGAAACACGAGTCGATGATTGCAGCCGTTTTCAACATGTCACTTGCTATCGCCATCTGCGAATGTTTCAACATTTTGTTAATGTTTATTCTCAAATGATTCCCGTATGTTCCATCCTACCTAGTCACTACTAGTCACCTAGTCCTAGTGTGAAGATCTCCCAACGACACCACGGATGGTTGGTTCGACCAACCAAGTGTTTCGACGCCGACTCCTCGTAGCGAGCTGTCTGATGGCCTGCGCCACTTGCCTCGATCATCTCACCATGTGTGCCAAACCGGTCCTGGAGCCCTTGTCCTTGGCTGGGATCGCAGAGTTTATCAAGTCTGGACGCTGCTCAGCTGGATTTTTTTTTGAATATTCCAAAGATGTTCCAAAAAAAACATAAACAAATTCTGCCACACCATCCCCAGATTCCCCTGAGCCATTTTCCCCAACAAATTTCTTCACCATTTTCTAAACATCTTCCCCAAGCTTTGTCCCATCCATCAAACTCTCTCCGAATCTTACCCTCAACATTTTCCACCATCCTCATCCCCAAATTCCAACATTTTTCTCACGATTTCCCCTACTTTTCCAGTCATGAATCATCCGAATCATCCCCAAATGTCAGGTCCCCACAATTTTTCCAAACATTTTTTTGTCCGCACAATTTCTCCGCCATCATCTCCATGCTTAGAGGATCACCCTAGAAACTGGTTGCTGGGGTTATCACAGGTTATAACCCGAGAAATGGGAGAACCGACCAGGAATCGGGAACGAATCTGACCAGGAAAACTAACCACTTACAATTGGATGATCCTCCAGGTACCTTCCCCAGATGCCAGAAGATGGATATGAAACCGTTAGTGATTTCAAAAATATCACTGTGGATAATCCATTCCGTTTTCCCCATGTTCCAAAATATGACAATAGGCTATCGGTATATCCATGGTAAGGTTTCACACATGTCATGGCTATGGATCAACAGGAAATGTACTGAGTGTAGCTTGACTTAGCTTGACCATGGCACATATCTGAAAAAAGGCTATTCCTTTGTTTGCCACTGGTGAATCATCATTTTCCCTATGAACAATGGCTACAACTGCAAGGTATACCCCATTTTCAGACACACCGGTTTCCTAAAATGGGGCAACTACCCCCACATTTCAGATTTTACCTTCAAACCCATCCAGCTCTTGGGGAATCAGGACACCCCCAGCCATGGTCCCCAGGCTGCCGCTCCATCTTTTGCCTCACCGGCGCGGGCGTCTCCACGGGCGCCGGCATCCCGGACTTCCGCTCGCCCGGCGGCATGTACGACTCGCTGCGGCCCGAGCTGCTGACGGCCACGGAGACGCAGCGGCGGATGATGCGGGCGGATCCGGTGCACGTGGTCACCAGGGAGAGGGGTTGGGAAATGGTTGGGAAATGGTTGGGAAATGGTTGAGGAGTTGCGGATGAGGACATTTTTAGGAAGGGTTGGACGGAGGGTTCGATGGATTTGACCTGGATCATTCAGAATGATGTAGATATATGGAGATCGAGGTTGAGATGGGGCTGAAGGATGTTCTTTTGGAAGGTTGAATTAAATTGTTGCAACGGGGACGTGGATCGCCGAAGGAGATGTTCTTCCAGAACCAGTTTCCCTACATGGAAGTGCGACGGCCTTTCATCTTGGGTGTCCAAAGTCAGCAGTGGAAGGCCACGATATCTCATTGGTTTATGACGCTTCGTTGGTCAATTTGTGAACTTCTTTCCATTTTTTTTCGATCTTCAGTGGCAATGGATTTGAGATCTTTTTTTGTGCAGGATATAGTGTTTTAACATGTTTTAACCGCCCTTTTTTGAAACGAAGAACATATCGAAACCCCATTCGAAGGGGGTCAAAGGTCCAATGGGAGAGCCACCGTCATGGCCTCGGGGGGTCCAAGGTTCCACAAGGAGTTTTGGTCCGAAAAACTGGGTATATCAAGCTTTCGCACATCGTAGATTAGTGGTTTTTGTATCTTTTTGATTCTTTCTGTTCTTTTGAGTTGATTTTTTTGTGGTTCACATGGTGAAACACAATGTTTCACCATTTTTAACTTTTTCACCCACAAAAACCAATGGTTTCTCCATGATTTTCACAGCACGCAACCAGCGATGTTTCACCGTTTCGCGTCCTAGGAAGTTCCTGGAAGAGGAGGGCCTACTGAAACGGGTCTTCACCCAAAACATCGATGGCCTGGACTACCAGACAGGCCTGGATCCCCATTGTTTGGCGAGTAGTCGCCGGTTCCAGGAGATTTCGAAGTTGGTTTTTGGGTATCTAATTCTATAAGATATTAAAACCGTTCTATTGCCCAAAGATGTAACTTTTTTTGAGCTTAGTATCCAATCGTAGAATTGGTTGAAAGGACAACTTACAGGAATCCCCTATAGATTTGATGTTAAAAGCAATGGTTTTTAATCATCAAGTTTCCCTGAAATCAATCCGCTGATTGTCAGTAACCATCCCAGGAAACATGTCAGGAATCTGAATTCGATGCTAAAACTTTGGAAAGTCGAAGATTTTCCCAATATCACCCCATGAAGATTCGCTTGCTCCAACCTATCCGATCTATGGGTATATATATATATATTATATTATATTAATATTATATTATATTAATATTATATTATTTAAAGTATATTATATAAAATTAAATTTATTATAACATAAACCACAAGTCCGGTAAACTAAATGGGTAATTTTAACGGATTTTAACTCTCGATTCACCCAAATTAATCCCAAATTGTACCTGTGGTGGCCGGGGAGCAACACTGATGAATCGAAGTTTCGATCTAATTTTGAACCACCATCCCAGATTATTGAACCACCCCACGAACAATTGCAGGGACACATTTATATTGAAACCAACCCATCTAAAGCCGAAAAGATCCCCACTTTCCAGCCAAAGCATCATCACATCCAAGATTTATTCTTGACCCCAAAAAATCACGAACTACATCCAACTACCAACTCAAGATCATCTTAAAGACGCACCTCGTCTTTCACCTGGGCTGCGCAGCGTTGCAGCCCAGGCATCAAGCGCCAGCTGGTGACCAACGTCCATGGCAGCATCGCCAACGTCAGCTGCGAAGGCTGCGGAAGAGAGGTGCCCTTCGACGTTTTCTGCCAGAAGGTGAAGACGCAAATCAAAGATATCTACAACGTGGACCCCACGGCGCCAAAGGACGGACGGGATGTTTCATGGGATGAAGATTAAGGTGTGGGATGTACTGTAAATTGATTTACTATATATATATATATATAATATTCTCATCTAAACTATCATATTGTCATATATAGTCATGTATGACTGTATGATGGGAATAGTGTATGATTTAGTGATTTGATGTGATTTGATGTGATCTACTCTGTTTTTAGGGCGAATATCATGGTACAACATGGGAACAACATGGGAATGTCATTGGGTGTCTGGAAACGGGATATGGCCCCCAACAGCAACAAATTTGATGGGGAAAATGCGGTTCCAAACCACTTGTTTGGTTTTTTGTGTTTGGACAAAGCGATTGATTGTTGGAGGGGAAAATCCGCATATATCTGTGGGTTAAAACAATGGTTTCCCGCAATACCCAATGAACAAAATGGCAAAAAACAACTCCTAAAATGAATTAGTCCAGAAGTGGGGTGTTCGGCCCCCAAATGACCATTGAAGAAATGCATTTGGGCATGCCCATCTGGGTAAGGCCAGCATTCTTATGGTCAACTTTCCAACAAATGGGAATATGACGAAACATGTGGATACAACTCAGAATCAAATGTGGTTCAACTAGAGGGATACCTCCTTGGACAAACATGGTTTCATGGAAAATTCGCAGTTGTTCAACAGAACAACCTGATGATTTTCCAGTCAGGTGTGTGTCCGATGCTGGGGACATCCCATGAGTCACATAACCCAAATGTTGGTCACCACCTTCCACTTTTTGTGGCCACATCATAATTCTTCATCATTTTTTCATGCATTTTGCTAGGTCAACATTTCTTAGATTTCGTGATTTCGGTGGTTTGACGCAGCTGAAACACAAGCTGCAGACATTGAAAAAAAAAATGTCCATGACTGGGGGATGGGCTCCAAACAGTGATACACCACAACATGTTGATGTTTCAATGCGAAAAGCTGGGACCATTGGGGTTGAAACCAGGGGATGAGCTGTATACCCCATCCAGAAACAAACTGTTTGGACATCAGCTGTGGTTGGGACCAGCTCTATATATGCTCCCAGAACATCATTTGAAATTGATGTAGCCCCTCATATTTTTGATCCCAAAAAATTGGAAATCCAAGTTGCCATTTGCAGTGTGAAATCCAGGAATCCAGTGAAATCCGATGTCCGTCCTGCAACAAAGCTTTGGTGAAGCCGAACACGGTGCTCTTTGGGAGTAGCCTCCCAGGGGCGTTGCTTGGCAATCCGAGGACGTGCTGATGACTTGATGCTGGTGGATGATCACTAAAAACAGGGGGAAAAAACTGATAGGTTTGGGGAAAAGCTGAGAGTTTTACGACATGTTTTCTTTAAAAGCGATGTTTGAGCACCGCAGGGTACTCACAGTATTTTTGGGACAAGTGATAGCTCCACATCATTCATTTCAGATGGATTGTTTGCTAGTCAAATTCTTTTCGCAGCCATCTTGTTTTTCAAATGCGTAGTCTGCAGGCACACTTTGAACCTTTTGCGATTGATACTGTAACCAAAGGTGTTCAAATCCATTCTAGCATGGTATAGCCAGCATTCTCCTTATCCACCATAGGTGGCACAAGTTGCAAGTGTCTCGTTGTGGATCATTACAAGATTTAGCAGAGCCAGCTGCAAAAGTAGCCGCATTCGCTATGGAACCTGAAAACACAAGGCACAAATTGATCAACGAGGCCCAAGAGGTTGAGGGGTTGCCAGAAAGCAATACCGAGGAGTCGAAAACCCTGCAACTGAATGTGTCGTTGCCCAGCGGCCGTTGTGCAGCTCTATCACTTCCACTGGAAGGCACTGTTTTGGATTTGAAACTGGCTGCGCAGCAGTCTTTGGGGCAAGGCTTCCTCACGCTTGCTGCCCCAGATGGGAGGCTCTTGAATCCAACAGAACCTCTTCAAGTCTCCGGGCTTCAAAGTGGAGACAGCGTTACTGCTGTTGCACAGCAGCTCAAAGTAGCTGCAACCAGTGCTGCAATGGTTTTGTGGCGTGTTGGAGGAAACAGGATTGTCACATGGGGCTCTCCAGGCTTTGGTGGTGACAGCACCAGAGTCAGGGATCAGCTCAGGAATGTCCAGCAGATCCATGCCACAAGTTTAGCTTTTGCTGCAATTTTGGCAGATGGCAGCGTCGTGACATGGGGTCATCCGCGTTATGGTGGTGACAGCACCAGAGTCAGGGATCAGCTCAGGAATGTCCAGCAGATCCATGCCACACGGTTCGCTTTTGCTGCAATTTTGGCAGATGGCAGCGTTGTGACATGGGGCGATACGCCTGGTGGTGACAGCACCGGAGTCAGGGATCAGCTCAGGAATGTCCAGCAGATCCATGCCACAAGTTTAGCTTTTGCTGCAATTTTGGCAGATGGCAGCGTTGTGACATGGGGTGATCCGCTTTATGGTGGTGACAGCACCAGAGTCAGGGATCAGCTCAGGAATGTCCAGCAGATCCATGCCACAGATAACGCTTTTGCTGCAATTTTGGCAGATGGCAGCGTCGTGACATGGGGCGATCGAAACACTGGTGGGGACAGCACCAGAGTCAGGGATCAGCTCAGGAATGTCCAGCAGATCCATGCCACACATAGCGCTTTTGCTGCAATTTTGGCAGATGGCAGCGTTGTGACATGGGGCGATCGAAACACTGGTGGGGACAGCACCAGAGTCAGGGATCAGCTCAGGAATGTCCAGCAGATCCATGCCACAG
>Ga0126342_10021679_pt1 | contig 10683 bp, 13 predicted proteins | sample Cyp1metagenome_FD_92528 | JGI IMG/M metagenome (GOLD analysis project Ga0126342, IMG submission 92528) | Coral microbial communities from Lord Howe Island, Old Settlement Bay, Australia - Cyphastrea 1 metagenome | ecosystem: Host-associated > Invertebrates > Cnidaria > Coral ... | reverse complement strand
TTCCTCCTCGCTTTTGCGTATATTATTTCCGTGATGGTCTTGATCAACAACCATTTCAGTAATCTGTTGCTCACCGGTGTCAGTTGGGTGACTAGCAGGTAGGTTGGTCCATGGGATGGTTGGCCGCAGGTCTACTCAATAAGATCCTTGCCAGGTGCAGTGCAAGGCTGCATCTTACTAGGCAACCAGCTGGTATCAACCAACGCAATTTCTTTTGGATTGCACAGTCGAAAGAAGGTGGTAAAATGGAAGTTTCGGTACTCGTTGGAAACATACCTATATAATTGCCTGAAACTGTGGGTGTTCTAATTTCTTAGTGGGTTTGTCGAGCTTCATGCTAATCGGAGCTTTACCTTTTTCACCCTTGAAGTTTCAAGTTTTCAATGATCAGTTTGTTTTAAAATGGTTTGCAGCGTTCTGCATTGCTACTTGGCACTAGGCTTGTGGCCTTCGTAATTCAATGCACAGCGTGGACACTTGTTTGACAGCCAGGGGCCAGTCTTTCACGAAGCAACTGGATAGTGGCTGAGTGTCATGCTGCAGTTTTGGGTTGGGTTTTTTGGAATGGAACACCCGTGTGCTAGCCATTCCGGGTTCCGATGAATTTCCAATCGATAGCCCGGGCGGCACTGCTTTGATGGTCGCCGCGATCCTCAAACAATCATACTGCAGTTCCAATTTTTTCTTTGTTAGGTTTGGGACATTGACTGTCTAGAGTCCTGGGTGCAACAACTAATCAACTAATCCTATCTTGTTTGGACTTTGAACACGATCGGTTGCTTATATTTGGTTTTCAATGTTTTGCGCCATAAAGTGTAGGCGCGCTGATAGGAAACATCTCAAAGCATCTCCATGCAGAACTAAAGGGTTTCCGATCGCCACTTGCCGACAACATGTGTATATCATGTATATCGGTTTTGAATCAAAGAGATGAAGATTCAGGAGGAATGCGGTGTCCCCGCTTTTCACCCTGCGGTCCACAGTTTTGAAAGCGCTACCGACCCATTCTGTTCGTATCGTCAGCCATTGAGACTTTGCGCGGGCTCCGATGCAGAAGGCAGCACAGTACTTAGCCAGCGGCAGGAGCAACGTAGTTGACCAGAAAGCTGAAAAGTTGAGAGCCAACCAAGTGGCTTGTTTGATCTTGACAACTTCTGACTACGTAATGTGAGTTCCATATCATGGTGCCGAAAAAATGAATTGCATGTCATGTCTTAACTTATGACACTGCAGTTATTTGCGGTACACGCATACCGAAGCAAAAGCCGTTGTTGATTTCTCACATTTTTCCGACGAAACAAGTGGCCACGGCCCAGTGGAAAGCTTGTTGTGCTTGCAGCCACTGGCCTTGAACTCGTTCTTTCATCTTCATGGTACAAAACAAGAAATAGAGATGTCAAACATCGTAGTGTTTTTGCTTACGGTTACAGGTTCAGCATTTCCAGAATGGCCCCGGAAAACTCCAACAAACACCTTGTTGAACGAGTTGCCCATTAGCAACCAGATTTTTTTCCCTTTCTTCCATCTCCTCTTGAGCTTTTTGCGCCCTTGGCATTGCGCCGTGCAGTCGGCTAGACATGTCGTCGGATGCGCAAGGGTCTGCAGTTGCCAAATTTGGGCCCTTCGATGACGGACCATTGAGTATCGAGGAGCGATTTACCGAACAAGGCCGAAAGAGACAAGACCAGGTTTGGCAAATCTACGTGCAGCAAGATTCAGTTTCAGCTCCGCTCTTTGACAAAGGAGGCTTGGAAGTCATTCATGTGCATAGTATCCCATCTGATGTTTTCGTTTTGTCAGTTTGTATCTACTTAGTGATTAGCGACTGACATGTTTTTAAAACGAACCCACAGCCAACTGCTCCTAAAGGCGTGTAGGTTTTCAGGTTTGGTTCTCACTCTTGTACCTACCATTTTGCTGCCAGCTGTGCTGCTCCAGGCCGAAAGATCTTCCTGCGACATCCGCTGAACAACCGCAACGAAGTCTCGCATAGAGCTGCCTTGAAAGAGACGCTCAAAGAGTACGGCTTTGCGAAGGGAGTGCCACGATTCAAGTTAAAATGTAGCTGTTTACTCTTTCGATGTAGTAAGTAGTGCTGTACTTACTGCATTATAGTCAGATTTGGAGGATAGCGATACTGAGCTGCTACTTTCAGTTTCTCAGATTGACGTTACGCTTCTATATATTAGACATGCTCATGCTGATGCCATGACCATGCTAGTACTGTGCTGATACGCTGGTACTTGTACATGGTTCCCGTAGGTATATTGAAACTTAAATACATTACATTCAGACGGGAATTGCAAATTTCAATATCCCTAGGTGTGCGCAAACTTGTAAATATAACACTGTATCAAGTTCTCATGGCGATTGCAAACTCTGGTCGAAAGCGTCGAAAGGAAAGCCAACATTTGCAAACCAGTTTTGGCTTTACAATTACAAGTTTTACAACTAAGCGAATCAAACAGCTAATTGAGCTTAGACTGTGACACTGGTGGTGGGAGATTTTGAGATTTACTTGCTCGTTCATTTTCCAATGTGTCGTCAAGTTTATGATGGTTTTAGTGTCACGCTACCACACCCAGCTCGTCTTGATCAAGTCAGAGGGTCCTGCTGGGTGATTTCCAAAAAAGTCCGAAATGATGCTGATTCTGCGCAAGCGACACACTGGCTTGACTCATGCCAGTTGCTGATGATGACAAGTGCGACGCTCATTGAGGCTCTGTATGAGGCTGTGGATGAATGGCTTCAGGAAAGGTCCAAGTCAAATCTTACCGAGTTGAGTTCGGAGGAGAGACATCGTGTGACAAACATGCGTGGTTTCTCATGATTGTGGACGTGTTATCCGGTAAACAAGCATGATTATACTTTGGGCCCTCGGCTGTCCTGTTCGACGGAGTGTCAGCTTCAATACTTGAAGTATTTTGTCAGCTTCAATACTTGAAGTATTTTTTTAATTGTTCAAACCTAGTTGTACATAAGACAAACACTCTGTTCGGTTGATTCACCGATCTCCTGTTTGGCTTGTGGTGTTGTTGCGTTGATGTTTTGTTGAGCAACTCAAATGTTGATTCAAAGCAAAACGGTAGGACATATCGGATATATAATATATAGGTACACGGTGCCTCGCTCTTACATACGTACATACATACATACGCACATACACACATACATACATACATACATACATACATACAAACATACATGCATGCATATACTACATGTAAAACCAAAACTATACCTGATGTAATAGATAGTAGAATATGCACATATGATCGTACATACATATATGTATATGTATATATATTCATATGCAAATATTACACTGAATCTTTTCCTGCTTCCGATTTGTCAGGAGCGAGAGGCTTTTTACAGCACTCAGATTGGCCGGAGTGTGCAGGAGGGCATCTCTAGCGTCACCGTGTTCCATGAGCGAACCCCATCTGAGCCTTGTCGTAATTTTTGTCAGCTGAAGATACCGCCAATTTGTGGCGCCACATATGGCGCCATGATAGCGACTGTTCGCGTCATAGGCTATCGGCTAATGGCTCCAAGGCTTTTCAAGGAACTAAGCAAGTATATTCTCAGACATCTCAAAGATCGACTCACCGAGCTTGGGGGCACACTGGTTTTCCGTTTTTTCCACTCCTACTTTTTGTCACTTTCCATGTGGTCCGGTTTTGCTGCCCTGATTGAGGACGTACTCGAATGGTTGAAAGATTGGGGCAATCAATTTAATAAAAATGCCTCCAAAGCTTCCTTCGTGGAACATCTCTTGTCCTTGGAGAAGATCGAACCAGCCTTGCAAGGGCATTTGGAATCTTTCTCCCCAGCGATGACCTCTACACATAAGGACTATGAGAGGGTCGTCCGTCAGTTCACCGAGGCCAAGTTCCCATCTCGTTTTGGTAGCTACCGAGAGTACCAAAATGCCAGCGCGTTTCGGCGGAGGATGCTGGAGTTTGGTCTTTGGTCTGAGTTCATTTCGTATTGCAACAACTTCATGGACTTTCAGGCGGCTGGAGACATGGATTCTGGCAACATCTACAAAGTTTGCAACGCAGTGTCTCGCAAATTGCTTGCTTATGTTTCTTTGGCTAGATTTCTGCAAGCTTTCATGTTTTCAGGTGATGTCAGTAGTTGGAGTTGCTTAAAGTTGAACACGTCTGGTTTCAACTTTGTGCAAGCCGCAGAGTCGCGGCTATATTTCATTGCCTCAAGAAAAATACGTTGCAAAATTGAAGATGAATAGCCGCAGCCTAGAGTTATATCAAACAAATTGGATGCATGCATATGCAAATCCTACGTGTTACGAATTGGTTAGTTGATGTGGAAATACTTAAGTATGCATGCCCATGTTCTGCCCAATCAAGCGATAACATCCGGTCAGGCTTCGAAGCCTGCCAAAGCGACTGGAGAAGGACTTTACGGATGGTCCGACTTGCTGATGTGCGTGCTACGATTTTGCCTACCTTCTGCGCCTGCCTCCAAACCAGGCAGTGGAACTGGTGGAGCTGGTGGGGTCACCCGTCTGAACAGTTTTTGGGGGGAATGTGTTCGACCTGATGTTAAGCCTACACTGTATCACGACTAGGCTTAGGGCCTAGGCATAGTCAGGGTGGTAGCAGTCAGTGCTTTAGTGTCCCATGATTGTACTTGTCTGTATCGGCTACTTTTAGAATCTTGGTAGAACCAAATTAATCTTTGTTCTGAAGGTATCTATCTTACACGAGGTCTGTGAAGTATGTGGTTTTGAATCTTGGAACCGGAACGCTTTCAGCTTTTGAAGTTTGTCAGTTTTCAATCGCAGTGTTGCTAAGGAGTGGCGGATCCCGTTGCTCTTTGGCAAGGCGTCGGACATTGAGAAGGTCGATGCGTTCCTGGCCCCCATGAACAACAGCAAAACGGCAAAACTCCCAGAAACCATCAAAGAGGCACGGGAGAAAGCAGCAGCCAAGAAGAAGCCAAAGGCAAAGGCAAAGTCAGCCAGCAGGAAAGCACCCGCTAAGAGCAAGGCAAAGGATCGAGGAGGAGAACCTGATGTAGATCAAACTGCTGGAAAACGGGGATCAGAAGATCTTGAGATCGAGCAGTTCGCTGTGGAGATGGTGGATGTTCACGGTGTTACCCGCTTCACGCTGTTCGGAGATGACGTGCTCAACGCTGTGAACTACACCTTGGAGAAGGTAAACCCCAAAAACCACAGGAAAGACTACATCCTGCGGGCGTTGAATCTTGCAACGCTGTTCGCTTTGGATGGAAGTCTGGACAAAGCGGGGTTGCCGAAGTACACGGCATGGAGCCGGGTCCGCCAGTACATCAAGAGTGTGCTGAACAGAGCCCATGCCCTACATGCCAGAGTCAGCGACCCAGACAGGCCACTTGGAGTTGGGCATTCCGAGAAGGACCACGAGTTTGAGCAGGATGGTGGGGAACAAGAAGACCATGACGAGGCTGATGAGGTCGAGATCTACAAGCATCTAGGTGAAGTTCTGAAGAGCTTCAGTGATAAGATCTTTTCTGCATTTATGGACGGGAACTTCCAGGACTACATTGCTGGTTCTGATGATGAAGAGGAAGACATGGACGATGACAGCGGTGTTCCACCAACACCTCTTGTGGCTGATGTGCTGGATGCACACCCTGGCTGCAAGCTTGTCATCAACAAAGTCAAAAAGGGCGCAAAGACTTTCTTGTCCACTTTGAAAAATCCCGGGCCAGACGATGAGATCTTGACTGGTGCCATTTTGGAAGTGATCAAAGGTGTGAACGCAGTCTTTGACCCAGTCTTCGTGGACGTTGTGATTGCCTTGATCACGGCTTCAACCAAGGCATCCTGTGATTTTGGTGACTTGCACTCAACTTTGGGGACTGTGCCCAGCATTACCGCTGCTGCGCGCAAATCTGTCAAGCTTGTGGTTCGAGCTCTCGGGGCCAAGAGCAGCAATGCAGTGAACTTCCTGTTGCATCATACGGCTTCTTGGTTTAGCTTAGGCTTAAGCTTAGCCTTTCCACTGTTTCATCGCTGCTGCTATTTGTTTATGTGTCATGTGACATGTGTTTGTTTTTCCGTTTATTTTTGTGTGCTGGCCCAGCGCTTTGCCCCGTTCGATTTGGAATTTTGGAATCAATTTTGGGCTCGCTCAGGTCTACTTCTTAGCCGGCCTTCAAGCTATGGGTGATGAGCTCCAAAAGTCATCAGAACGACTCGCCAAAGCCAGCAAACACAACTTGTCCTTGGAACTTGCCGAGCAGTTGAAAAATCTTGCTTCGAGAGTTCTCGTTGCGCAGAAAGTTATGAGGGGAATGGTTGACCAGATCTCCTCGATGGATGCTGAGATGGCTGAAGCTGGTTGGGGCTCAGGAAGTTTTTGACTTTTATTTGTCCAATTGTTATCTCGTCATTCCTCATCTAAATGTATATCTTTGTTTCCCTTTTTGTGTGCAGCAATGTTAAACATAACCCTGGAAACAATTGGATCCACTTGGCAAAGGAGCAGCGTTGCTTCACAACTTCGACTGATGAAGAGAAGACAGCTTCCGTGGCAGATCGTGCAGCAGTCTGGTGCAAACGGGTGCTGGCAGTGGCGTCAGTGAAGGGTTCTTCACTGAGGCGGTCGCCCGAAGAGTGGCAGGCTCACCAACAATCTGAGATGAGGAAAATGTCCACCAAACACTCAGTCAAGAATTTGATCCCGATGCTGTCAGCGCAGTTTCCTTTGTCCAATCCACCTGCCGATTTCCCACCTGAAGTGCTTGAGGGCTGGCAGGCAGCAGTTGAGCCCCAGAAAGAAGGATCGGAGGAACAAAAGTCAGTCTCAAACCAAAAGGCTGCTTTTGAGGCCAAACTTGCCAGCCTGAAGAAAGACTTGCTAGTCGCAGGGATTGTGAGCATTCAGATCCAAACAGCAAAGGATCAGGAGGAGCAGCATTGCCAGCAGTGGAAAGATCAGGTGGGGATAGCTCTGCGGGTGAGGCAGGAACGTGGGGAGGGGGCAGAAGGCATTGACTGGAACGAAGCAGGTGGTGATCAAGATGGGCCGGACAACGAAGTGGCCCAGCTTCCAAAGGCGCTGGACAACCGGCAATGGCAAGCGCATCGGGCAGCAGCGTTTGCAACCTCCGTCATCATGCAGTCTTTTGCAGCGAGCGGCAGTCCACATCTGCAGCTTGAAGCTGAGGGGGCCAAGTTTCAGGACACTGGACGTGAGCATGTGAGTATCATCAAGAAGAAATTATGTGTTCGTGTGGAGGAAGTAGAAGGTAAACCTGGTAGAGACTATAGCCAAGATCTCTCTGCGATTTGCCTTTGTTTGGCCGGGCGCTTGGTTGTGGTACCTCAGGGGCAGCCTCTTTCATCGCACAAGGGCAAACTCAATGTCGCGTCGGCTTTCTTCAGCCGGTTGGGGTGTGACTTGTATTTGGTCCCTATCACGAAGCAAGAGAGCCCAACCATTGCAGTGAAGAGCCCGCTCTTTGTTCCAGGTTGGTTGGTGAAGCCGAAAAAAGAAGGCTACACGATGGAGTTCAAGCAGGTGCTTGCCAAGGTCAGTTTGCAGCATTGTGTCACCCCAACTGATGAGGAAAATCGTGGATTCATTGACCTTGCCTTGCCAACCTTGGTGTGCCGCTCGAGCGGCTGGGATCAGACCAAAGTGAAAGCCACCGATGGGAAGTCCATGGTGGGCATCGATTTGACTCGTGAATTCACGCCAGCTGAGGTGTCTGATGGCGATGAAAAGAGCAAAAAGAAAGAGGAGAAGCTAGAAGAAAAGAGAAAGAGACAAGCCAGACTGGAGGAAGACTTGGGGGACGTAGATGTTGGAGGCCAGACTCAGGACCATCATTGTGACTTGCCAGCCTCCTTCATTAGACACATTCTCCGGTAGAATGTGCCACGTGGATGCATATCAACGGCTAGTGGGCTTGGAGCATTTGCTGCCTGAAGTTCTTCTGACTTTGTGATCGCTGGTTCAGGCTAAGGCTAGAGGCTAGAGCCTTCCCTTAGAAGTCTTTGGGGCCACACTCTGATATTTTTTTGCACAATGCAATCGTTCTTTGTTTCGTTTGTTTCTCGCTTTTGCTTTTTGTGCATACGGTTGCAAGACGGCGCGTAGTTGGCTAGGCCACCTCAAAGCAAAGAGTGGTGTAGAGTCTGTGGACTGTGGACCCAACGTAGTGTGGTAGGGATCGGCAGGGCAATTTTATGTTTGCTGTGAAATTTGACAGATTGTGACATGCATGCTATACATCATATACTGAAACTTCACTTTGATTTTATATTATACGCAGGCATAAGCATATACACACGAACTCGACCCTAGAAACGAAACGTTAAAAGCAAACGATGTGAGGATCAGGGCCGGTAGATCCAGCGGGGCAAAAACTCAATCGTTCATTGGAATCGTTGGAATCATTGAACCCCCGAATCATGAAGAATTCTATTTTTTTTGGATTTAGTGTTACGGCCCGGCTATAGACTAGGGACCTGACCTGACCTGATTTGGCTTTCTCGGCCGCTGAGTTTTGAACCCTGAAAATTTCTGAGCCAAGTCAATTGCTCTTACACTGTAATGTTTGTAAATTTGCAATTTGTTTTGCAAAGTTTTGTTGTTTTACTTTGGACACAGCAACCATCGAGCCTAGCTTCTTCTCAGTGTCAGCTCAGCGCTGCATTGTCAGTGGATCATGTTTAATTTTGTATTCAGCTGATGCTGATTTAAGGCATCGCGTTGGGACGTGGTCCCTTCAAATAAGTTTGGACGTAGTCCCTTGAACAAAATCTTGGACGAAGTCCGTTAAATAAGATCGCAGTTGCGAGTGGAATGACATTTCCACCTGTTGGCGCGAAATACTCTTGCCAACCAATAAGACCCTCGTCCTGTGACGGAGTTGGTGGCTTTCTACCGGCGCACATGGGGTGCAGGCTTTGTGTACGGGTACGTGAAGCGGAGATGGTGAATCATATGCAATATCAGATGTGCAATGCGCAATGCATATTCATATTCTGCTTCATTATTCAATAACCGCAGGATAATCAACGTACATCTCCACATCTGCATCGCGCATCGCATCCATTTTCCATACACACATGCATGCGGACATACATATGAACGCGCATATATGCAAACATCCATGCATAGATTAACAGGCACACAGATACAAACAAACAAACAAAAAACAAACAAACAGTCAAACATACCTACCTACTACCTACCTACCTACCTATCTACCTACCTACCTACCTGAATGAAATGCATACATACATACCTACATAGACCCATACATACATACAGTACATACAGACATACATACATACAAACATACATACATACATACATACATACATTACATACATACACAATCATACACACACATACATACATACCTACCTACATACATACATACATACATACTTACATACATTACATTACATTACATTACTTTACATTACTTTACATTACTTTACATTTACATTTACATTTACATTACATTACATAAATACATGCATGCATGCATGCATACATACATACATACATGCTTGCATACAAACATACATACACAAATGCATCCATACATACATACCTTACATTACATGACATTACATTACATTACATTACGTCACATTACATTACATCACATTACATTACATTACAGTACAGTACGTTACATTACACACATACACATACACAACACACACAGAGACACACATACACACATACAGACATATACACACGCGTACTGGCGTACTGCATATTGCAATGTGTGGTTTCATGTATGCGTACATGCTGACGCATCGTGACGTAGAAACATCAGAAGCACCAGGCACACTTTGAGATACATGTGCACAGATGCACGGATGCTTGTACAGACGCATGTCTTTAGCATTCCTCACGGATAGGCAATAGTACGGAAGTGAAATCAGGATATTTCATACATAAAGAATACACGTATTTGAGGTCGATTGTGAACATGTTAGCAATACATTCAACAGACTTATCCATTTATTTGCTGCCTATGCATCCTTCTATATTATGTCGTCTGGTGTCCTATGCCCCCTTCTCCTGAAGGACGGTTTGCCAGATATAGGCACGCCGCAGCATGTTCAGAACGACGAAAAAAAGACTACGCTATTGCCCGCAGCAGCTTCAAACTTGCATTTCGAGTGGTTGCCAAAACGCGACCGCTAAGAGGTTTGTCTTTCTAGTGGTCGTTTTTCCCATAACTAGATGCAGCACCGAATGCAGCCCGAGACTGCCAGCAACCATAAACCATGGCTCCGCGATGCTCCGGCGGCAAAACCCCTCGAAAAACGGAAATTCCATGTACGCTTGGGGGGTCGAGGATTCATACCCAGATCCAGGTTACCACAAAATAACCTTTAATCAGACTTTGGGACAATACACTACAATGATATATACAATGCTAATAACAATCTATCGTCACAACATCAATGTACGGAAAAGGACAGCAGCTTCACACACCTGGATGCCAGCATTCAAACCTCGAATCGTAATCATCATCATCATCATCAACATCATCATCATCACCATCAGCATCATAATTTATCTAAGATTCAAAAGGTATGCTTTCATATGGTTCTATCTTATGCCAGAGGTTCGTGGCAGTTTAAGGTGGCAAGTTTGGTGGCAAGTTCGGTGGCGGTGGCAGTTAGATATGGCA
>Ga0126342_10021678_pt1 | contig 10684 bp, 8 predicted proteins | sample Cyp1metagenome_FD_92528 | JGI IMG/M metagenome (GOLD analysis project Ga0126342, IMG submission 92528) | Coral microbial communities from Lord Howe Island, Old Settlement Bay, Australia - Cyphastrea 1 metagenome | ecosystem: Host-associated > Invertebrates > Cnidaria > Coral ... | reverse complement strand
TCTGCACCCCACATTTGGCATATTCTATCTGCAAATTTCTTCCGCGGCGATCTTGTTGCCGGCGAAAATTCACTTCGATAAATCCCCAACTTTCATATTCTAACTGCTGGTCCCGGATAGTAATGACATAGTAATAGTAGTAATAGCAGAAAGAATAGACGTGTCTTTTGAATTCTTTTGACCCCATGCTTGCTCATTGTATCTCAGCGTCAGCGTATCGCATTGTGCGTGGTTTAATCCCATGTTAAAAAGTGTTGTTTCTGCTGGTCACATCAGTCACATCACATATTTTTTTTGTGTTTGATATTTAATATATTTTAATATTATATGTGTGTGTTCATCCGTTCATCCCGGATATTTCTCATGCCCAACTCATGGGTCCAAAACAAAAACCCGTCCTCTGCATCCCTGAGGCAGACATCCAGGAACCAGCTCTCCACAAAGGAGCCTTGGGAGTTTAAACAGTTGTGCGGAGAATTCACCGAAATGGGGACTTGGGAGTTTAAATAAAAAATAACTGTAAGATCTATTGTTTATTGGGACTTATAAGATCTTATTGGATTTTAGCTCTTATTGGAACTTGGATTTTATATGATGGACTATCATAAAATCTAATAAGATCTAATAAGATCTATATAAGTTGATGCAATAAGATCTAAGAAGATCTATATAATAGGATCTTAAGCAACAAGAAAAACAGATTTAAAAAATAAAAAAAAACATAATGGCATATAATGGCTAAAGCCATTCACAATTTCACTCTCCATTCACAAAGGAGTACCCAACAAGAAAGGCCCAAGAAAATGCCAGAAAATGACAAATGTTTTTACCATACCACCTTGACTCTGATGTACCCTGGCTTTTGAACGCCATACCCTTCCCCAGAGCATTGCTATTAACATTAGATAAGGTTAGTGTTCGTAGTTGAAATCCTTGGAAAGAAATGTTACAATCAACTAGTGCCCAAGTCATCTCTAATAGGAAAGGGCAATAAAGGGCATTACTTGGGACACACCCAGAGCATGAATTCAATAAAGAATTGATCCCCCACTCTGACATAACCACATAGCCACCGGCCAAGGGTCTCAGCGCTTGGAGGCACTTCTCCTTCTGGTGTGGGTTTTGATTCACCACCACCTGTGCAGCGCCAGTGGCAGGTCAGGTATGGTCAGGTTGGTATTCGATAAACCATGCGAAATCCTCGAAGCATCACGAGAAACAAACGTTGACCAAAACTAGGGACGCCCCAAGAAATTGTGAGTGTCACGCGCGGGAAACTCATAGCATTTGGGGCCACGTTTTGTGCCTGGTTTTGGGGTGTCACATGTGTCACCACCACCAACTGCCAAAATGAAGGTGGGGTCACCACCATTCAAAGTGTACAGTCCTTGCAACGGCGAATTTTGATCGACATTTGGAATACAGTTCCAATATATGGGTAATAACTATATATATATGTTTATACATATATAACTATATATATATATGTATGTGTGTGTGTTTTATGTGAATTGCTATCCAGTCCGCATCCCCACGTCTCACGTTGGGATTCAGTGCAAAAGCCGCAAACATCCAGTGGTTAGGAGGGAGCTAAGGAGTTATATGATGTGGGTATCCATATTCCCGATATCAAATGGGAGCCAGTTGGAGCTACTACGACTTTCCCGACCATCGTCACTCGTCAGCCGGGATCACCATCAATGACACGCTAACCAGGCAATCAAATCCATCATGTTATACAAACCCGTCACATCCCACTGATATCTCCAGTTCAAATGGTTCCATCCCCAAGTTCTCCAAGTTCAGCAGCTCAGCACCTGTCCAAAGTTCAGCATGGCCAGCAAAGTGCCCGAGTACCGGATCCGATCCTCGTAAAAACTGCATGTCGCGGCGTTCGAAACCACGGGGGGGATGGGTCAAAATTGGAATTACACTCCGGTACAAGTTTAGTTATATAGACTATGCAATTCCTATGAATATCCCTTCAAATGATGATTTTTGATGCTTACACTCCAGCAATTAAACAGTTTGCCATGGAAAATGACCGTTTTGCTCGAGGAATCATCTATCGAACATGGTGATTGTCCAGTTCGCAAACTGTATACCCACCATGATGGATGGCTTAATAACAGTAAGGCTTAATAACCTTTGCAAGCTTGACAAGCCTTTTACAGCTGGCACCCCATAACACATCTCAGTGACCCCCAAAATCCCCAACTCTTTTTGAGATGGAAAAGTTCTCAAACCGTCTGGAATCTGTCAGAATCCTTCGAGGTAGCCAAGATCCCCCAGAATATATCATATCATATCATATATATATATATATATAATATATATAGTTGATTTCTTCCACAACGACTGGCTGTTGTGGAAATCCAAAAAGTCCACCAGCTTAGTTCACTCTGGCTAGGCCGGCTAGGCCTAAGGATCACAGCCCACGAAACTTATGGAGTTGGCCAGTCTCATGGAACTTCGGAAAAGCATCGAGAATTGGGTCCATTGGGTGTACAATTGGGTGTACAACGTGATTTTTCCCTGGGACAATTGCCATCGCTTGGGTTCCACGATGGGTTTCACAGTGGTTCCATGGTAGGATTTCCACAGAAATCAGCCCGTAGATCAGGTCCTTGGGCAGGTCCTTTGCAAAGTCGCGGACCACCTGAGGCGAAAATCTGTTGTTGGGTGACCCAGGGAGAGTTAATCGAAGAAAAGCCATAGTTTTTGGTTGAAAGATATGGGTTTCTGAACTGGAAAGCCATGGGTTGGGTTCCTGTAAATTGTCCCTTTGAAGCAATTGAAGCAATTCTGGGAAGGATACTTCAGCCTGAAAGTCAGATACTTCATTAGTCATCCACTAGCAGTTAGCAACCGGTCATTGATACAAGTCATTGGGAATTTTCCGAGGAATAGAAATGGGGGATGAACCACGCAAGGTTCTTCAGCACAAGGGTGAGTTCACCAGGTGCCTTGAACAATGTACTTCTGCAATGTTCATTCGTCCATGACTGGGGATCCCCCTGGCCTCCGGTTTCAGCTCCAAGGGGTACGCCACATGCTGCAGAACCAGCGCCAAGGTCTCCTCATCCGTGGAGATCCAATGATACATGGTTTATGGAATGTGTGTACATATTTTTGTATATATGGGAATAGATACATATATTATATTATATATATATACATATATATATATATTATATTATATATATATATTATATATATATGTATATCATATATATATATATATTATAATTGTACACACATCTAATTATTCACTTAGATTTCATAAGATTTATGGGGGATGTGATCAATTTCGGATGCATTCTGGGATTGTTGTTGGTGGTCAATCAGCCCCTAAACCACTGGCAGCAATCACCCTTGAATCGGAGGTTTAGAGACTGGAAAGCGAATATCTAGGATGGGATAATGTCTTCGATATAAGACTTGCCATTTTATGGATATCCTGATTGTTTTTGTTTTGCACCCTTGAACTCTGAGATAACTTGTCAAAATCCAAGCAAGATACTCGGTTCTCGGTTGCAATCCCATTATCTTCAGGGAAGACTGGCAGTCCAGACGTGCCAAGGGGCCATGCGAGGCTCCGTGTTGGACTTCAGTTCTTCGATCTTCCTGTGCCGCCATTCATGGTTCAGCATCGAAGATATGCTTCATCCAATGGTGAAAAAAGGGGAACGTTCATTGATAGGGATACAAGCCAACTGCTATCAATAGTTTGACAATATATGTATATATATTAGTATGTTAGTAGATTATATATATAACCTATTTACCATAGATATGGTCTGTCTATGTAGATAATTATATATGATCATTATGATCATATAAGACTATATATAATGAATAATTCATCGTCAGGAGGAGGTGAACAGACTCATTGTTACCGTGTCCTTGCTTGAAACCCCGCGGAGAATCTGATCCGCCTTTTGTGGATCCATGCCCCCATTCTTCCCCTAAGTTCCCCTTATTTTCAGACTGATCAAAACGACTCAAACTATATACTATATACTATATATATATCATAATCAATCAATCTTCAATTGATTAATTGTCTATAAAGATTCATAATCAATCAATCGATCAATCAATCAGTCAATCAATCAATCAATCAAATCAATCAAACAAACAAACAAATCAAATCAATCAAATCGATCAAATCAATCAATCAAATCAAATATATAAATCAATCAATCAACCAATCAATCAATCAAACAATCAATCAATCAACCAATCAATCATAATCTTTATATATATATAGTTAATTAATCAATCTACCCCATCTCCCATCTTTCCTTCACTTCTCCGCCCCATCTCTGCCAGGTTGCTTGGGGTCGACGCCCTGTTGGCTCACCGACAACTTGTCCTGGGGGGATCGTTGAAAAAATGTGGAGTTATAGGGATATCGTGGGGATATAGTTGGGGATATTTTTGGAGATTTGTCCGAATTTGTCCTCTGAAATATTTAAGACTTTGCAAATCAGAGAATCACCATTTTTCTTGGGTATATCATCGGGCGAAATGAGCCATGGCAGCCATTGTCTGTAGCTACACTATGATAAATGACCAGGAGGGTATTGAATCAAATACATCCAAACTCAAAGAAAACTCCAACTAAGATGCTTGAGACTTGAAATTCCAAGTCGGTCTAGTCATTGTCTTCATACCAAAACATTCAGATGTGATTTTGGTCATGTCTATTGGAATTCTCTTGGATTTGCTGGAGCATTTATGAACCCTGTTAGCAAAAGAAACACCCACGACCGAAAATGGATACGGTAACACCTAATTTCTACAGCTCACATGGGTGGCCGTCTTGAAGTTCGGTACTGGATTCCCGCACGTTCCTTTGTTCGAGCCTTGTTTTCGGGTCTATTGTTCTTGGTTGCACAACAACGATGGCCCGTCCCAGCAAGTCGACCAAACAGGTTCCCTCAAACCCCACCAAATGTAAGGCACTCAACGATATAAAGTTGCTGTGTTGTCTGCTTAGTTTGAATGCAGCAATGGTGCTGAGATTCAAAGGTCACAATGGAAGGACCTGTTTCTTCCGGAGCTGGTTGTAACATTACATACGCAACAACCCTGCTTTTTTGCAGGCCATGGTCAAGTAAGTTGTTACTTTCAAACCAGAAATAAACCCATCTTGGGGTGGTTTCCCTAACCATCATCTTTGGTGACGTCTTATCTCATATATATATATTAGCATTAGTATTATTATTATCATTATTATCATTATTATTATTATATATATAGTATACATGTGCGTGCAGTATATATACCCAGAAAAACAAAGTTCAAGATAGAAAAGTAATGTGTCACTAATTGTCACTATTTTAGCAGGATTTCTCGTGATTATCTTTTTCAGGCATGCCATTTTTTTCGACATGTCGATCAATGTTGGGGTCCCAATCCGCTTCGAAAAAACATCCAAAAATCCCCACCTTAGTGAGACCTGCGACCACCAACTTGCGCATGAGCCATCCACGGTAGAGATCTTGGAATTTCTCCTCTCCGGGTTTCGGTCACCGTGGTCACCGAACAAAAAATGGCCCACCGAACCCGATCAAAAAATGAAGGGAGACCTGCCGTGAAGAGTACCAGGATTAAATCATAGACCCTTGCTTAAACATAATGATATGTCATATCTGTGTATATTATATGTAACAAGCTTGCCACAACATCAATAAATGAATAGCCAGCATGTTAATAGAAAATAAGTAAACAAAATGAAACAAATGATAATAAATAATAATAACAATGATACTCATAGCGGTCTGCTTTGTGGCTTCATACCCCTGGACATATGAATCATTAGGGATCGTCATCCCAATTTGCCGGATTGATTGAAACCACAAACTAGTAGGAAAAATTGATGAGGTTGAGTTATAAGAAACCACCAACCTGAAGCAAGGATAAACAAGGTCATTTAGAAATGGTTCCCCTTACAAACCTCATCATGTCTAGTGACTCTGTGTGGTGACGTCGTTATCATCCGCATGTTTTTCAGTTCTCCTTGTGTCATCCGTTTTTTTTTTCCCGCGTCATTCCCAATTTTCAACCTTTCGTTCTTGAATTTTCCCCATGTATCTTGATGAAATGCCCGATTGTTTCTGGGTGAAAAAATAATGTGATCGCCAAGATGCTGGGGGCATGGAGTCCAGTTCCATCAGTTCTCGAGCCAGAGTATGGTGGACCAACAGCAGCCTCAGTTTGGGGTCCCCAAAATCTTGTTGAACTCTGAAAAAGCATGTGTGTATTTCATATGTAATATATTAGTCATACTTTTTAAATGTATGTATATCATTTTTTGGAAAGATGGATAGTGGAAAGATGGAAAGATTTGGTTAGGTTGGGTTACTTGTGTTCGCTTAGATCATAGTAGGTGACGTTAAGTTAGGTTGGATTAGGTTAGGTTCGATAGATAGATAGATAGATTAGATTAGATTAGATTAGCTTGGGTTAGTTTAGCTTAGCTTAGATTAGATTGATAGATAGATAGATAGATAGATAGATAGATAAAAAGGCAGCGGTAGGTCGATAGGTAGATAGGTATAGGTAGATAGGTAGATAGGTATAGGTAGATAGGTAGATAGGTAGATAGGTAGATAGGTAGATAGGTAGATAGATAGATAGATAGATAGATAGATGGATGGATAGCTGGATGGATGGATGGATGGATAGATGGATAGATAGATAGATTAGATAAGATAAGATAAGATAGGATAGGATAAGATAAGATAAGATAGATAGATAGATAGTAAGTAAGATAAGATAAGATACGATAAGATGAGATGAGATAGATTAGATTATATAGATTAGATTAGGTTAGATTAGATTAGCTTAGACTAGATTAGATTAGATTAGATCAGATTAGATTAGATTAAGATAAGATTAGATTAGATTATATAGATTAAGATAGGATAGGATAAGATTAGATTGGATTAGACTAGATAGATTGATAGATTGGATAGATAGATAGAATAGATAGAATAGATAGAATAGATAGAATAGATAAATTAGATAGATTAGATAGATTAGATAGATTAGATAGACTAGATAGGTTAGATAGATTAGATAGATTTGATAGATTTGATAGATTTGATAGATTAGATAGATTAGATAGATTGGATAGATTAGATAGATTAGATAGATGGGATAGATAAGATAGATAAGATAGATAAGACAGATAAGATGGATAGGATAGATAAGATAGATAAGATAGATAGGACAAATAAGATGGATAAGGTAGATAAGATAGATACGATAGATACGATAGATAGGATGGATAGATCAGATTAGATAAGATTAAGTTTAGATTAGATTAGATAGATAGATTGGACTAGATAGATAGACTAGATTAGATAAGATTGAATAGATAGGATTAGATTTAGATAAGATTAGATATATAGGACTAGATGATTAGGATTGGATAGATAGGATTAAATAGATAGGATTAGATAGATAGGATTATATAGATAGATACGATTAGATAGATAGGAATAGATAGATAGGAATAGATAGATAGGAATAGATAGGAATAGATAGGAATAGATAGAGATAGATAGGAATAGATAGATAGGAATAGATAAATAAATAGATAGATCGATCGATCGATAGATAGATAGATGGATAGATAGATCGATAGATCGATATTGAAATGTATACATATTTGCAAATATATGCATTATATAAGTTATATAAATATATATATATATAAGTGTACATGCGGTTTTTAATCGTCATTCTATGTTTTTCTTTCATTTATATATATATATATCATATATCCTTGCACCATCGAATGCCAAGAAAGCTAGAAAACCACAAAGCGTATGGCTGCAATCCATTCAGAAAGCAAGGGATGAAGGGTGATTCACCAGCAAAATGGTGAGTTTTGACGTGTCGTCATAAGCAAAAATGGAGGGGAAGTTGACCAAGAATGACATGGTAAGATTGTGGGTTTTTTGTGAGGAAAACCATGGGAAGGATGAGCGGAAGCATGGCGATTCACTAACTCCAAGAAAAGAAAGCTATTTCACCAGCAAAACGGGGTGATATTCCCAAAAACTGTGCTGATTCCTTCCGAGATCAAATCGCAATATCCAGCTCAAGATTGACCCCAACCAGACCAAATGACCAAGGTTGACCAAGTAATTGGAGAACCAACATCTTACCATCACCCCAATTATCCCCAATTAATATAGACCCTGAGAATTAACTGAAATTGAGATGAAACTAGTCTTCCAACTTCCAACTCATGGCAGAATCCGCATGTTACTTTCAAATCTCCCAAACGTATTCAAAAATAAAGTAAGGAACAACTCCACAGCGCAAGGACTGGCCGTATCTCACCAGGCCACAAATCGTAATAGAGGGAATTCAGATCTGCTTCTTCGATGAGTCGTTCCGCTTCAGGCACAGCCTGAGGAACCGCCTCAGGTTGAGAGCTCCATCGGCTCTAATCCCCGTGGCCTCAATGGATTTCCAATGGGAAAATCATCATAAATCATCTATACCCTCCGGTAAACTAACATAACTATCAAAAATCACCATTTTTAATAGGTAAATCAAATGTCAATTTTCAATAGCTATGTTAAATTACCAGAGGGTACTCATAATAACCATGTGTTATTGCTGGGAAGTCCTTGACTGTTCCATCTTTTTGGAGGTTGCAATGGTTGCAATACACTGATCCATCTGGTTTAAGAAACTTGGCTACCCAAAAATCCACTATCAGACATTATCATCATTTGCCCGTGTACAGCTGAACATGTTGAGAGTCCCTTCACATCCCACTGATTGGGATAGTATATTGCATATCTTGTTTACATTTACATCCCCATTGAAAATTTTACGGCACTTGAACGCTATTCCATCCCATGATTTGGCATGGAAAATCGCCAGTTTTACTGGTAGATTATCGGCAAATCCCACGGAACATCCCATGATATTCCCATTAGATCCCCATTGTATCCCTATAAGTCCCTATAAATCCTTATTATATCCCTATAAATCCCGATATAACTATTGATATAATAATGGGAATGTTGATCCCTGTTGTTGCTGGTTAGACTCGCCATTTCTGCAGTTCCAGCTGCATTAAGAAGACTCAGTGAAAAGGCCAGTTCTTTCTCCAGTCGCCAGAACAGTTGGTGCACCTAGCGGGCTGCAAACCCACCATGAATATGACATGGGAAGAAAATTGCATGTAATTAATGGGATTTAATGGATTTTGAGGGGATATATGATATTTACCCTCCGGTAATCAAACGTGGCAATGGAAAATTCAACATTTATAGATGATTGTCCCATTAAAAATTTCATATACATGGGATTTCCAATTGCCACCTGTGATTGCCGGAGGGTACATGCAATGGGATACAAAAAATCAAAAAATGTCAGCCGTAAATCTCAAGGGGACGAAACAATGTTTCAACCAATAAGGAGATGTGGAAAACAGAAAACTTGAGCACGTCTCGGCGTTGCTGTTGGCGGCCAAAGATCTGAATCCGGTGTTGCTGTTCATGCTGGTCCCATTTCTCTATAGTCAATACTACCAGTATGTATATGTCTGGCTATCTGGGGGTTTAAAAAAACGTGTCCAAACCTGAAATCTGCGCCCGTTTTGGGTGAACTTCACCCCATAAACCTGTTGATGTCTCTCCATCTCTGGTAGAATCCATCCATCTAAAATAATTGGGATTTATGGATGTTCATCCCCCCTGCAAAATACGCTATCTGATAGCGTTTTCTTCCATCCCCATATTAAGTTGGTGATATTAAAATACCAGTAGTGCCGCACAAGGCGGTGGCGGAAGTTTCAAAAATATAGGAAACCTATAGGAGAGGTGAATTGTTGTGAATCACGGATGGCAGAGCGAATCCACTGATGGACCGAAAGGTGGTTGGAGTCGTGTTTTTTGGAGTGGTTGCAACGGTTGCAGTGGCCACCTCGCCCACAACTGCTGGATGTAGTGTGGTGTAGCGCAGTTGTAGTCGTAGTTGTAGTTGTAGTGTAGTGGAGTTGTAGCTGTAGTGTAATGCAATCACCTATTTGTAGTTGTAACGTAGTGTAGTGTAATGTAGCGTAACGTAGTGTAGCATAGTGTAGTGCAGCCTAGTGTAGTGTGTGAAGTAGGTAGTTGTAGTTGTAATGTAGCGTCGTGTAGCCGTAGTTGCAGTAGCAGTAGCAGTAGCAGTAGCAGTAGCAGTAGCAGCAGCAGCAGTAGTAGTAGTAGTAGGAGTAGTAGTAGTAGTAGCAGCAGTAGCAGTAGCAGTAGCAGTAGCAGTAGTAGTAGTAGTAGTAGTCGTAGTCGTAGTCGTAGTCGTAGTCGTCGTAGTCGTAGTCGTAGTCGTCGTAGTCGTCGTAGTCGTCGTAGTAGTAGTAGTCGTCGTAGTAGTAGTAGTCGTCGTAGTAGGTAGTAGTAGTAGTAGTAGTAGTAGTAGTAGGTAGTAGGTAGTAGGTAGTAGGTAGTAGGTAGTAGGTGGTAGGTAGTAGTAGTAGTAGTAGTAGTAGTAGTAGGTAGTAGTAGTAGTAGTAGTAGTAGTAGTAGGTAGTAGTAGTAGGTAGTAGTAGTAGTAGGTAGTAGTAGTAGGTAGTAGTAGTAGGTAGTAGTAGTAGTAGTAGTAGGTAGTAGTAGTAGGTAGTAGTAGTAGGTAGTAGTAGTAGTAG
>Ga0126342_10021677_pt1 | contig 10684 bp, 8 predicted proteins | sample Cyp1metagenome_FD_92528 | JGI IMG/M metagenome (GOLD analysis project Ga0126342, IMG submission 92528) | Coral microbial communities from Lord Howe Island, Old Settlement Bay, Australia - Cyphastrea 1 metagenome | ecosystem: Host-associated > Invertebrates > Cnidaria > Coral ... | reverse complement strand
CAACCGATCTCCAGGAGAAATGGGCATCAATCAAATTTTTGCATCTCCCCCAGCTTAAAAGAACGATAAAGGTATTGAGACCGAATGTTGGAAAAGAATGCGCATTCATGGGTTAGAATATTATGTGCATTAGGTATATTATGTATATTAGGTATATTATGTATATTATGTATTTGTAGGTATGTATGTATATATATATATATAATTATATACAATGAGTGGTAAACCATGTGTGAGGTACGCTATAGGCAGTACATAAGCATGTTTTGGATAGTATGTGCGAGATTTTGCTAGATTTAGATTGATGTGTTGGAAATATACAGCTCGACAGGGTCCAGCGACGAGGTTGTGGCTCTCAAATGGGAGGCTGTGCTTCCAAAATGCTGTAAATAGCGTGCCTTGGGTGTGGTGTGGGGATCCTGGGACCTGGCTCATATGTGTATATATATATATATATATGTGTGTGCACATATATTATATATATATATACCCTCTGGTTATTTAACATAGCCATGGAAAATCCCCTTTAAATGGAGGTATTAATAGGAAAATCATCTATGAATGGGCAATTTTCCATGGCTATGTTAAATAACCAGAGGGTATATAATACATACATATATGTAGGAATGAAACAAAAGATGATAAAGGCCACTCCTATCCTCACTTTAAAGGAATGAAGAATGCATATGTATCTTATTATGCACACATGAGTCATCACACGAGTGTATAACACAGAAATATATATAGTATGACATATGTAGAGAGAGATAGAATATATAGATATACATATGAAGACGATATGAATATAGGCTAGGACAATATAGGCTTCAGTAGGACTGACTGGGATACAAATCGTTTGGCAAAGAGAATCACAGCATCTCTGAGACTCATACGGAAAGGAGCATGCTGCCCTCCTGAAGTGCTGGTTTGGCCTGGCTGCAGGAGGCCACTTGTCCTTTGTCCAAGATCAGCACGGCCCGACTCACGGCTTGGCCTTGCTCATGAAGCCGTCGTCATGAACCCTTCCCACGAAGACACCCTCCTGAACAACATGAGCAGCAAGGACCAGTTCTGCCTGGTGCCTTGATCGGCCTAAATTGACCTGCACATAATATGAGGCTCTGCCCTTGAAAGAGGATGCCATGATGCCAAGCACAGCTCCTTGCATCCTTCTGAGTAGTTGTAGAGAGCCTGCGCACGGACTGCTGTCAACCGACCCCAAGATTCGGAGCAACAAATCACAGATGGGACCCGTAAAGGAAAATAATTGATGGTTCTCCCTAACAGCAGTTACTTGAGGATATATTTGTAGGCAATCTGTACCGCCCTAATGAACCATAGTATTCGAGTCTGGCTGCTTGGAGTTCATGGTACACTTGGAAAACGAACGGAAAAGTAACCGCAGGACATGTCGCGACTCCTTTCAACTCCTTGGAAAAAAAGCAGCGCCTCATTTTCTGGTTTCTAAGCGGAAGTTGAAACAAGTCTTCCTTTTTGTGGTAAAATAAGGATACATATTATATACTAATATATATACTATCAGCTATGTAACGGTATGTATAAATATAGTACAAACAGCACATGTCCGTGGCATTTCCCACGGTTCACCAGATAACTCGCAAGTGCCCAAGTCGCAAACTTCGCGCCTCGTTAGGATGGATGATGACGAGGCCATGCCCTGGGGTCTTAAAACCGCCACGAATCCATGGGGGGCTTTGCTGCTCCTGCATCTACAACTGCGCCATGGGACCCATGGGATAACATAATTAGGACCTATCCATTCCAATATTCAAATCAGTACTTGCTGCACGTTTGTTCCTGTGTCTTACCAAGCCCTACAGTGTCCAACTTCGAAGGAAAATTTATGAAAATTGCCTTGAGTGGCTAATTACATGACATATTTGCTTAACTTCAGATCTTGGTCCGCGCGTCCCCGCACTGTTGAGCTGTCCTTCAAGTGCAGATTGATAAGGGCCTCACACAGGTGATCACCATAGGCAATGGAACAGAGCGGCTTCACACATAGACGCCCGAGCTCCCTCGAGTTCTCATTCATTCTTATTAGTTCTCAACCAGGGTCACCATCCTAGCCATGGTGACAGCCAGGGGTTTCCCATCAAGGACCATTAGCGCCTGGACTCTGAAAGCGGGGATCACGTAGTTGATATTCTCGCCTCCAGCTGGCTGGTGGAGTCCGGGTCGAGACATCTCAACTTTTGGACATCGCCACTTTTGAAAAAAAGTGGCCAGTTGTAGCCACAACTAGCCACAACTGGCCACTTGAATCTGCATCCCCAGAAATACGAACACTTCTAGTGTCAGTTGGTATTTCATCATGATTATATGATATTATATCATATCATTCATATGAATATCCCGTATATTGTTTGGTCTATTCATATCCAATAAGTATCCATTAAATTCCATTAATGGTAAGGCTCTAAATCCCAGCCCATAATGTGGCTCTGAATTTCATCACTTTCATCTCCTGCCTCGAGTTGCTCCAGCAAAATTCACACCGAGGACCTGGCGATGTAAAACGCCAGGTTTTCCCAGAAGGAATTCCGATCTTAGTTCCAGTATGTTCCAATACTTCTATGGCTTTTAAGATCTCGGAGATTGAGAAAGAACAAAGGGTGTTTTTCAATGTGTTTCATGGTGTTTCTGTATCCAACAATCTTATAATTATGCCTTTTTTGGATCTGTGATCTTGAGAAAGAACCGGCTGTTTCATGAAATCTTAAGACATGTCAGCTGTGGGGAGGAGAATTCTGCCACTTCACCCGGCTCAGGCCTCCTTTCCCGCGGTGTCCAACAAGGGGCCACCACCTCCGGCTCGGTGAAATGATAGGTCAATTCTATTAAATCATGATCTGATAATATGGGATAATAATAGTTTAATAGTGGGAGTGGGTAAACTTGACAAACTTGGGAAATCCCCCATTCATAGATGATGTGGCAACTTTTGACATGTGAAATTGATCCGGCTTCACTGAGTGACACTCACTGCGCTTGAGAGACAGACTGTTGCCCGGAGAGATGGGTGCAGTGGACCTGTGTTTTCTTCGCATCCGGTGGGGAACTATGATGGTCAACATTCATGACTCATGACCATTTCATGACTGGAATATATTGGGCATCCAATTGCTGAGAGGAATTTCACTGATTTTGCTGCATACCTACCCACAATGAGAATGTTTCCATATAGTGACACACTCTCGACATCAAGCTGGCTCCCGAAAACCATTCGCGATTCTGTGGAAAACATCAGCAATTTCGGCAACACATCCCGATCTGCCACTAGAGTATGCAGAAGACACCAAGGTAAGGTTCGCACTGAATACAGAGATTGTTGCTCACGATCTCGTTGCCAGCTACATTGCCTGCAGGCTCACATCCTTGCGTTGGGATTCACTTGGATTTCAGGATCACAATTCCCAAGGGTCCCAAGGTTGAAGCCAACTCAAGGCACATGCTGACTTGAATACGTTCTGTTTCCACATCATACGAAGTCATACGAGTACAAATATGATGAGAAATGCCACCATTGATCCAGTAGCCTATCAAACACTGCCACCACAATGGACATCTGGGCAAATTATCATAAATTAATATAAATTATCACTCTATAATTTCTGGATCAGAAATAACCCAATTTGGGGGTGACCTTTCTGTAATTTTTCATGGGCGCCTTTCGAAATCTTCAATGAGTTCTGACCCAGTGGAAAGCCCAGGGCAACCACATCTTCTCCCATCTCTGCTACATGCTGCGACCTGGGAGGAAAATGGGGATGCTGGGAGTCAAATGGGGAGATCAGGGTAGCAATGGTTTGCTCAAGTGGCCAACGGTGTAGTTCCCTTTTTGTTTTTGGTCGGCACTCCCAAATGACTTTGTCCGAAAATAAATTACCCCAAGAAATAGTTGTTGAAAACTGTGTGTTCCCCATTTAAATTGGCCATAGATTGAGGATTCATATCCCATTACATCCCATTCATTTCCAGTATATCCCAAATATGCCCATTCTACATCATTATACCCCCCCCATTTTTACTGCTTACATTCTCCATAGTTCAACAAAACATATACTGGTATATATATATATATACATTGATTATTTATCATATATTCTCATATATGATCATGTGATATATATATATATATATATAGAATAGTTTTCTCATATACATATATATATATGATCTGATATATATATAATATATATAATAGATAGATAGAACATATATAGCCCACCTCCAAACAAATCAAAATTAGGTGCCAGGTCGCAGGATGAGAGGCTGGACTTCCAGATGTGCCTTACGCAGAGTCGCCTTGAAGCCCTGCAGGAGCGCAGGGATCGAAGCAAGGAATGTTTGGTGGGATCTGACCAGATCAACCAATGGAATATGGGGATAACATGGGGATATGGGAAAAATATGGAAACATATGTGGATCGAACCAATGAATATTGAGTGATCTAGTTGGATATAATATGGAATATTTGATGTAGTAGATATATATATATGTATATATATATATATGTTATGACGTTCTGAATATGGGAAAGATGACCAATAAATTGGGTATACCCAAAACCCCAAATCTCCTCTTATATATATTGCCATGACCAATAACTGGGGTGAATTTGGAGTCCTTCGTTTCTAGAATGCCTCATATGGGCCTGTCTGAAAATGAGGTATACCCCAAAAGTTGCCATCAAATAATGAGGAATATGATGAGACACAATGAGACCAGTACCCTATTTTCGGGCAAACCTGAGAGAACAACAGATCAAAAAAGACAAGATCGAATTCTAAACTAGCACAGCTTTGAGCCTCTGCAGGGCGCAGAAAACTGTTTGTCGCAATTTCAGGACCTTGAAAGGCCAGAGGTTTGTAGAAATGTTTAGGTATGTTTTCAGTCTGTTCCAAAAACACTATAAACACAAACTGTCAAAGATGATGATGCTGTGAAACATCAAATGCTTTACAACAATCTGGATCAAAAATACCTATTTTTACCAACCTGAATAGTTCCCCTATGGTGCCCAGTTCCCCAATCCAATTCCCACCTGGTCATCCTTCAAGGTGAGGAGGGCCAGGTCAAACTTGGGGCCTCAGATGATCTCCTACGACATACGACTTGCTGGATCAGCGGTAGCATAAATGCAGCAAGGCAAAAGAAAATCATGAAGCAATTTCCAGAATGACTCAGAGAAACACCTCTGTTGATTCTGAGTTGATTCTATCCCATCCAGTTTCCCAAGCCAAGCTCCACGGCAAGCGGAAACGATCTGCACATCCCACTTCATCTGACCTGAAGCCCATCGAAGCCACAGATCTTCATGGTCTTTTCGATTCTGTTTGGAAGCAAATATGCCTTGGTCCTACAAGAAAGAAGTAGTCAAACCATACAACTGTCCCACACTACATCTTAGGATATCCCTTGTTGCAGAATGTTGCAGTAACAGTGAGCATCAAAACAGCACCAGAGAAATCCAGAGGCGCAAACTATGCAGCAAAAGCTGGACTTGCACGCGCAGTGCATCGTTAATCACCTCGCATGCAGACCACAGGGGTGTCGCAGACCCTGACATGTTTGATTCGAGCAAGCCGATACAACCGTGTTTGTCTTGAACTTGGGCTCCCCAAAATCCGAACAGTTTCGGGTTTCTTGGTGTACTGTACCTTGTGGGTTTGGAGGATGGAGAGTCTTGCCATTTTCCGCCGTTTTTGATCAGTTGCATCCATTCCAACACACAGTCACGAGATAAACCTAAGCAACTCGCATGCTGGTTCGTTGCAATGAGGATGTAAGGTTCCGTTTGAACCTTGGCTGGCACATACCATCAAACACCCATCGTCCACAAACCCGAGACCACAAGCTTTATATAGACTGCAAATGATAGCTCTGAATAGACACTTGACTGGTGATGCTACCTTCATGCTCTTTGCTATGGGCTCGTACTTGGCCTTCAAGTATCTGAAGTCCACACAGTGAAAACATTGGTCATAGTGGTTTGTCTAAAAATATAACACCCCCAAATTTGATGCTTCAGCGTTTGTTCCTACTCTTTTTCCATCTTTTTCCTATGTTTCAATGGCTATAAATTGAGGTTTATCTTGGGGTATCAATGTTTTTGATTGTTTTTGGACAAAGCCATGTTGTATTACCTCTGGGCTTTTGACAATGAAGCCGCTTCCCAGACTCACTTGTCCATCCTGCGGGTTGAAGGGACGAAACCTCGGCATCTCACGACTTGGTCAATGGGCTACCCCACAGACTGTTTGTCTACCATCATTTTTCCCACTGAAATGGCCATTCAAATGGCCATAAATTGGAGTATCCCCCATTTTTGGAACAGAACAAAAAAATGAAGATGGTTGATGATCAGGAACTCAAACTGCTCTGACTTCATGTTCCTTTAGCTCCGTATCAGCTGAGGCACCAGTCGAAGCTGGCACCGACCGTTTGGATGCGCACAATACCTTGGTTTTGGGGCACCGGATTGACTTACAAAACCTAATTTCCATAGTTCAACATATCCCTTTGAACTAAGTAAATCACATATATATATACAGATTCTAAATATAATGAATTTGTCTAAACTATAGAAATGATGGAATCTCTCTTGCCTTGCTTGGGAGACGTCACCACCAAGTTGCTGCTCTGTAGATGATCGTAGTCAAACTCCTAAGGCTTGGACCACTGGTGGTCCGGGGATCCGGGAAAATAGTAGTCTTTAGAGATCATGATCCTGAACATATGATTGAAACATATATAGAATCGAACATTGGGGGAAAAAATCCTAAAATGGGTGCCCAAAACCATTGCTTTCGCCCTAAGAACGACCCATCTTTGATGATTTTGGGGTCCGAAATTTAGGAAACCACAAATAGACCCAGTTGAGACTGCCTTGTCCACACCTTCAAATCCTGCGCAACCGTGCGCCTGCTTGTCAGAAAGCTTCAGTCCACTGCTCAACGCAAGCAGTGCAAGCAACACCAGTTTGACCTCAGGATGGTTTCATCTCACCCTCCTGCAAACTAAGATAGATGTGGAAAATCACCCTTGTCTCTCTCTCTCTATATATATATATATATAAATATAGGGTAAATCATCGATAAATGGGCCATGTTCCACATCTATGTTAGTTTACCCCAGGGTAATGGATAGGTATATATATAGGATATGATATTACCAACAGAGGATTATTGTTGATTACTAGTATCTATCAAATCCCATTAACCAATGGAAATATATCAAATATACTAATGATGGAAATGGATCTATATCCAATATACATCAATATACTATGTAACGGAATACCAAATTCTACTAATGATATCGATAATCAAATATTTGGAAATAGATTATTGTTGATTATGAGTATATATCAAATCCATTCAAATCCTAATACCAATGGAAATATATCAAATATACTAATGCAAATCTAATCAATATCCAAAACTGATAGAAATAGATAGAGGAACCCAGGCAGATCCAAGGCTCCAACCATCGCTTGCGCAGCCAAGTACTGCGAAGCCACGACCTCGGGCGGCCAAGCGCAGCTTGGGACAAGTCTAGCAGTTGGAAGTGAGGTGAAAACATGTATAAATTAGGATAAACATGTATGTACATGTTTATTTGCATTCATCTATGTAGGTATCTGTTCTGTCTATTTAGTAATTTAGTGTTAATTGTATATATACATGTGTGTTTGATTGTATTTGATGTTGTATGGTCTTATTTATTCTTACCTTGTTATATTTATATGTTGTGTTTTTTTGTTTAGATATGAGAGACCTGAAAAATGGTCGTTCCTCACACTTTGGATTACCAAGAGAAACATTTACAGATATTATATATATTATAATATATATATATATATATATTATTATTATCATATATATATATATTGTAATATTATATTAATATATATATATATATATATATATTAATATTATAATATCATATCATATTATATTACATTACATTATATTTAATATATATATATCTCAGATCATATCATATCATATCACATTATATTATATTAAATCTATATTACATGGTCATATATTAGTGGCTAGTGAATGAATTCTACCAGATTCTACCAGCGCTTCCATGCACCAAGACCCAGGCCAAAGACGGTGTGACCCACGCTGGGGCCCTTCAATGGAACGGACTGAGCCAATGGCGACATTTTCTGCGACACTTCAGACAGGTCAGAGTTGTAGTCAGCGAGCCGCAGATCACAGTTAGCTTCTGGATGCTTCTGGACATGAAAGAAAAACTCGGACAGTGAGGCTTCGACACTTTCAGTGCACATTAAGAAATATTCGGAATATGCACTCTTGGGCAACATGCCCAAGGGATCTAAAATGTTTCTGTTTTTTTTGCTGCATCCATTCACACAGTACGGTAGTGGCTAACCATTCCTCCCCACAGTTTTTTTTGTGTTGACACGCGTGACCATCCAATGTTTTGCGGCAATTCTGACCCAAACAAAACCAAGAGCATTCACATCGTATCGTTTGAAAAATTGATACATACGTATACGTTTTAGATTGTCTAAGGAAAACATGGTTTTGATCCTCTAATATAGGAGCTTCCCGCAGATTGTCACTTGATTTTTAACACTTGGAAACCGTAAAAGACTTGTCGCTTCCCGATAAAGGCCAGCACCATGCCGATACGCAACTCGTAGCGAGCAGACTCTGCTTCCCGATAAGCCATGCCTCACGATGATCAAGCCATGTAGGCTCCGGTCGTCTCGCCCAGAATGTCCTGGTTTTACATTCCAAAAGGTATATTTAAACCAATCATTGAACCTTGCTTCGATCAAAAGTCATTCCCAAATCTTCTGGTGATGACTTTGAATCATTCCCAAATATAGGAAATGAATTTTTCAATGATGACTTAAATGGATACAACATGGTACTTAAATGGGCTATATTGGGCCCCATCCAATTTCACCGGATTTCACCGCTTAGGACTTAGGACAAAAAACCATCAGTGCTCGGGTGCCACTGCCCAGTCTGGGGTGCCGAACCCATGCGCTCTTTCCGTGTCCTGGGCCTTGGCACCTCATGGCTGGGAATGGCTGGGAAAAACCATGGGAAAAACCATGGGAAAAAACATGGGAAAATATAGTACAATCCAGTATAAATGGAGGTTTATAGCTAGGAAAATCCGAGCGAAATATAGCTAAATATAGCTAAATGATGGTAAATGATGGGAAATGGATGTAAATGTTGGATTTTGCAGCAAGCCATGTTTGAGTACCAGAGACTGGTATGTATACGTCCACTCTTAAGCTATTGATACAAGACACATTGCCTGACATTTCCGATGGTGTACACATTGTGTAAATCCATAACACCAGCAGCCCGTAGTTCGTATCCATCGCCCGCCTTTGTTCCATCTTCATTCACAAAGAACGCTGGAGCCCTCTCATCGGGTGGTGCGTCACTATCGCTCTCAGCACCTCAGAAAATCAAAAGTGAGCAGTTGTTTTTTTTTGCAGACGGGTATGGATCAAAAATGGGACACTAATGGACCCATTAAGTGTGTGTTTTTGAATAGCAAACATTAGTACAGTACAATATAGTAAAACTAATATATAGCTATAATTTGGGGGTTGATTTCACTATCAACGATCTATTGACTATCTATTATATAACTATCTATTTAGGATATTCTCCAGTGAACATAACTATTGACTCATGCCTGCCTTTCTGTGTTGGTTTGTGTCTATGTTGAGACTCAACACTTGACAAATCCGGAGATGAACATTTTGCAGGGAATGGAATCATTGAACTCTACTTATTGGTCAATAGGGGTTCCCAGTTCATAATGACCCAAGATAACCACCAATATATACATAGTGTATACCCCCTAAACTAGTCATCAACTCACAAGGGTTTTGAACACTGCTCATGTGATCCTTTCCCGCTTTACGGAAATGCTACAGGTCTTGTTGGCAATCACACGCGGAAAAACAAGAAGCGCTAAAACTGCACCGATCGAATCACGGTCAGCGAAAGTGGCGTTCGAAAAATCATGGGCCAACCTCAAGCATGCAAACAAAATGAGCCCCATATTGATTTGTCTAAAAATAGGATAAAATAGGGTACCCCATTCCATCCACTGGTGACTTTCAGCATTTCCCTATAGTAGCTGGCCATTTGATGGTGGTAAATGTACCCAGGCATCCCCAGGCTATCAGGTACCATCAGGTACCAAACCTTAAAATCATCTGGGTGTCAAGCCAATCTCTGCCAGCATTCTTTGAAGGCTCTGAATCTTCTTCTGTTTCTTTCGAACCTGGCCGTCGCATCTCGGAAAATCTCGGTCAGAAGGGCTAAGGGATGCCACCAGGTTCAGCCAACAGATGTTTTTTGCAAAGAGATTTGGGAAAGAACCTGATAGACCTGATACACTGTCAGACATCATCTCAAGTTTGCCAAGAATTGGCTTTCTGTTGCAGTCTTGTTCTTCAAGATCCAGTAGTCGTAGCCTCTTATCACACCGGCCTAGTACCTTCTGAGTTTGTGATTTGTCCTTGAAAACTTCGTCAAATACCCAAGACTAAAATTTCTCAGTCTTATGGTACTAGCAGCACTTGAAAACTTCGTCAAATACCCAAGACTAAAATTTCTCAGTCTTATGGTACTAGCAGCACTT
>Ga0126342_10021676_pt1 | contig 10684 bp, 10 predicted proteins | sample Cyp1metagenome_FD_92528 | JGI IMG/M metagenome (GOLD analysis project Ga0126342, IMG submission 92528) | Coral microbial communities from Lord Howe Island, Old Settlement Bay, Australia - Cyphastrea 1 metagenome | ecosystem: Host-associated > Invertebrates > Cnidaria > Coral ... | reverse complement strand
TTGAGCTCGAGCCAGTTACAACATCTTACCAACTTACAGGAGAACACCCGACTTGAAAGGTACATGATCTACCATGCCTCAGGTTCATTGTTATCCATGTAACTGTTCTGGCTCTAGAGCTCGGCCTAGGTAAACACAAGACTTCGTCACAAGCGGACAGAGGAAAACAGACATTTGCGGAAACAGTACTTCTTTGTCACTTTAGTTCCTCTATTTTTCGAGTACACATTGACACGTTCAAAACTGTTTGAATTTACCCTGTACAGAAAAGCTGGGCATCGACAGCAGCGCAGAGTGCTGACCTGCGCTTTTCCCGCGGTGCGTGTTCGGGGAATTTCTCCCCAGACCGGGTCACTGACCCACAATGCGTTCGGCAGTTGCAAAGGGACCATATTTCTCTGCGCTATTCGGTTTCCTCTTGGTTTCCCCTGCGTTTCCTCCTGATTTCTTTGTGGGTGTTTGAGATCAATCGTTGGATGCTGAAAGCCAAAGAGTGTTTGGATAGCTCCCACTGTTTCTCATGTGTATTTCTTTGAGCATATCAGTTCCAGTTCCAAGTTTGCAGAGTCGTGCGCCTCAAGAATGAAGTGATGGAAGACTCGGAAGACTGATGAAGACTGTGGAGATGACGGCAAAAACTTGCATCAACCTCCACCGAGGCCCCAGACAGAGCCAAGAGTGGAGCCCGCGCGCGGGGCCACAGGAACAAGGGTTAACAGGTCTCAAGTCCTATCAGTTGTTCCTTAGTTTACTATAGTTTAGTTACGTCATGTTACGTCAGATGTTGGTATAAGTTAAAACATTTAAAACTAAAACTCTTGTACTTGATTGTACTTGTAGGCTTGTGGCGACCGCCTCAGAAACGAACAGAATATGAGTAATGAGTAATGAGTAATATGATATGGGAGCTATATGGAGTATCAATGAGTATCAGGGATCCGAAGACGAAAATGTGTTTTTTTTTTTCAAATGTGTTCAAGGTTGATCCGGTTGATCCATAGCATCCCACGGCCAATATGTACCGATACGTCCGATACGTCCTGCTCTGTCATCTTCCAGGCCCAAGCCGGAGCCCGCCAAGACCGCTTGGGGCTCAGTGCAACGGTGCTTGATTCGTGCTTGTGGTTGGCTTGAGACATCCAACCAGGTACTTTGAGATTCGTTGGAAGGGAACTGTAGCCATCTGTAGCCTGAACAGGTATAGACAGTGTAGAGGTGTTTGAAGAAAACATTAGCAGGGAAACGGATTTGATGATGGGCAATGCGTCCAGCCATTCCCGTCAGCCCCCGCATTTCAAAGGGCACCATTCTCTCATATACTATACTCTCCAAGATTATCCAAGATTTATTGCTCCTGAACTTCTTCACGATTTATGATTGGTTGCATCCGCTGGTGGTTTGCTATGATTTGTTCTTGTTACTCCATGTTAAAGCCGTAGATGCTTTGCTTGTATCCTGGTTCGAGACGGTTCCAGATGCATTTTCTTTCCAACTGTGTGTCTTTGATTTTCAATTTCAGACTCTTTGTCGACTTGGTTTCAATAGTGTCTCAATTCTGTTTAGAAACATTTAGAAACCAATGTGAAGCTTGATGGATGGGGACAAGAAAGGCTCTGTTGGTTCCGCCACATTTCAACATCGTTATCCGTTGGATTGAGGCCAAAAAGCGAGTGAGCTTCGCGGAAACAAGGCACTGTGGACACATGTGGACACATGTGGACACATGTGGACACTGTCGACAACGTCGACTCAGTTTGGTCACAAACCCGGCACAGCACACAGCACACATCAGCACAGCATGGCTCAGGGATTCGACTTCCTCCAGGGGCTCCCGGCCGTCGATTACTGATGCGCTCCGCAGTGCCCCTTAGCCAACAGACATTGGGAAAGAGGCAGTTACAATCTTCATATATCTTCAATTTATCTTCATATCACAATATTTATTGGAACACTATGTGTCAGACATACAGACGGTTTTGAGCTCCGGCTTCTGCACAATCGAAATCGGTGGTGTGCATTTCTGCGCAGTACTTTTGCAATGCTGATGACTCTGATAACTTTCTGATACTTTTTGCAACACTTTCTAACAACAACAGCCACTATATGAGCTTCTCATTTGGTGTTGCTTGGAGGTCGACGCGCAGCTGCCATCGACGCCAGATGGGGACGAAGCCTGGAATGTGGTGCAGCAGCTTTCCGAGAGGTCCAGAAAAGCGAATGCAGAAAGGAGCAACGCTGCACGAAGTACTGCTGCAATGCACAAGCAAATCAATTGATATCAAATTATGTATTTGCCGCAGTCTTGCTCATCTTGCTCGTTTATTCTTTTACGAGAATCAGCAGAACAATAGGGTGCAGATTAGCTTATTGGCTTGCTCACGGTGTCGCGTGGCTTTCCAGGAGAGATCGAAGACCGTCAAGGCGCTCGATCAGATTAGACATGATTAGACCAGTCTCTTTTTAAGCCTTGGAAGATCTTGGAAATATTGAACTCGTATTACCTGAGTCATATCTGGGTCCGCATGTCAGGACTGAGTCATAATCTGTCAGACATGGAATGACATGGAATGACATAAGCACATGGAGCTTGTGACACCTCTTGACCTCGTGATCCTCGCAGGGAGACCGGCCAAGGCGGCCAGGCCAAGAGCTCAGTGAGAAATGAGAGAAATGAGAGAAATGAGAGAAATGAGAAATCAGATGAAATCAGATGAAATCAGATGAAATCAGATGAAATCAGATGAAATCAGTGAGCTTGAGCATGGCATAGCAAAGCATAGCAAGGCTCATGTTGAGGTGTCGCAGGGTGTTGCAGGGTGTTGCGAGCTCGCTGTGCGTAATTGCGCGCTGTTCAGGGCATTGAAATGTCCGACGTGACCCCAAGGAGGTCGAGTATTCTGAGGTGCAGTGATTACTTTGGATATCTTTGGATACTTTCACAATCTTTCACATACTTTCAATATTTTTCAATATACTGCAATGGTTGTCCAGCATTGTCTTAAGGGCTGGTTGCGCAGTGTGATGGCCAGCCGCAGGCGTTCTACGAGAGAGGCGGCATGGGGAGAAGGGAGCACCAGAGTGACACCATGGCAAAGAAGAAAACAAAGATGAACATGGCAAGGATCGCAATGATCGCAACAATAACAAGGTTCAAGGTTTGTTGCACAATAGCTCATGCGAATAATATGCTCGTCCCAATCATACTAGTAACTAGTAGCCTACACGCAGCCAAGGGTTCTTGGTGCAAGGTCAGGCTATGTCAGCCTATGTCAGCCTTCACATCTCCACGTCTTCTCTCTTTCACTCTGGAGATCTCCAGCAGTTTTGTATTTTTTTGTTGAGTGATGTTGAGGGCCAGGTAGGATCTATTAGGATCTTGTGAGAACAGAATTGTCCAGGTATCTATACTGTAGATACATGTAGATACCCCGTATGTCTTCTTTACTTCGACAAGTCCTCAACGCTCACCACTGGGGAGAGATGCTTTGCGCATCTTTGCGCAAAGCTCGTAACGCAGGGCGGTTCTTTCAGTCGCCGTTCCTTGCTGGATGAGGCCACGCAGAAATCGTGGGTTAAATCGTGGGTTGATTGATCCAAAAATTCAAAACCAACCAGTTCAACCAATCTTTCTCAATCTGTGACTCTCTGAAAGTCAGTCTTGTGAGTCGACCATGAAAACGATTGAAAACGCCTAGTAGATCCGAGTGGTTGGAAAGACTGCGGAGGAATCTTGGAGTATTTGCTTCTTTAAACATCTTTAAACTGCATTTTATGGGAAACCAAAGTGAGATAAGTAAGCTGGCTGAATCTAGCAATTGAATATAAATCAATATAATTCAATCATGTCAAAGTGTGAGATGACCACAATGCAGTTGAAGAGCTCAAGCAAGCTCAAGACCGACAGTTGCTACATTGCAAAATCATTGAACCCGTGACAGGTCAAACTAAAGAGATGTCACTTCACAGAGACTCACTGCAGACAACACTGAGAACACGTGAATCATCAGGATGTGAAGATTGATTGCATTCGGTCGCTGAAAATCTGTTGCTTCGCGAAGCAACATCTGCTCATCTGCTCATCTGCTCATCTCCCAATCCCATTTCCCCTCGCGGCTCGGCTCTTGCCAAGTCCCCAGGTGACTTCGGTGAAACGTGGTGAAAACAATGTGAAAACTGGTGAAACTAGATACGCCGAAAAACACAGACTGTTTGCTTCAAAGATCGACTGGATAACTCTGGATGCAAAAAGCCCACATGGTATTAGCAACTTCCAAGGCGCCAGAAGCATTGCTTGCGTGGTGCATGTTGCTTTAAATTTCCACTCCACATGTAGAATCTGAGGTACCGACATTTCCGACTGTACAATGTCAGACCGCAGCCGATCTCCACGTGTTGGAGCCTTTGAGCTCTGAGGTGACTCGCTGCCAGACAACATTTCAAGACATTTCGGACATGTCGAGATCTGGGCAACATTTCAGACATGCTTGTGTTTCTGCGGGTGTCTCTGAGGTCGAGCGAGTGCACTTGGAGGACTGCTTTTAATGCATGTGAGCTGGATATGGCCGATCCGTCAAAGAGTCCGTGCAGAAGATCGGTGTGACATACATGACTTCCAGATGGTCACTTCCCATCTACAACTCTTACGACTACGTTTCTGCTTGTTTATTCATAGCTGTAAAAAAGTGCAAGGAGGCAGCCTTGGAAGAACAGGCCAGTGGGACATCTTGGATCATCTTGGGACGTTTTGGGACATCTTCATCTTGGGACACAGCGACCATCTGACTGATCTGCTTTGAGGTTTTTTTTGGTGGAATTCAGGTTGATTTGAAGATTCGAGTGTGGGATAGTGAATAGTGTGAGGCTGACAGCAATTCATTCATATCCTCATATATCCTCAAATTGCAAACCGCCGGCGTCCCATTGCGATGTCCTCACCCATCCCATTTCAATATTTATCAATAGTTTTCATAAATTTTCATAATATGTTTGTTTTTTTTTCCGATAGATCGATATGTTCCAAGTTTCAAAATTTTCAAAGAGGCCAAGCTTGTGGCCGCTGCGCTTTCAGCCTGGAGCTCACAGCACAGAGGTTTTGGCGCACCGCACACCGTGGAGCCAGGTGAACTAAGATGAACATAGATGAAAGGTATTCAAAGATCAAAAAAGATATTCAAAGATGATCAAAGCGTAACGGTCCTGATGCAGTAGCAGGTTGTGACATGTTGTGACATGTTGTGACATGATTTGATCTATATATTGTGATATATTGTGATGTGGAGGTTTCGAGGAAGCATGGCCATGAGATGTCACATTCGTCACTTGTTTGCTTGACATTGCTTGATACTTGAATCGTCGTGTCCGTTTGCTGAGGATGACATCCGTGCCCGCTTGCAACAGATGGTCAAGGAGGCAATATGGCAATACATGGCAATACATGGCAATACCGTCAAGATCAAAGTTGAGAAGTCGGGAAGAAAGAACTCTTGGGAACACGGGTTCAGCCAGGGAATGTGAAGAGTATGCTTTTTGTAATGGCCTGTAGCCTGTAGCACTTTGGAGGATTGAATCCCCAGCAGTTTGGGAATTTCTCGGTATGCTTAGGGTGTTTTGATGTGTTTTGCCTGCCTTTGTTTGTTAGCGCTCCAGTTATTTATGGAATTCACGTGTCATTCCTTTGTGATGAAAGTGTTTTCTGTGTGTAAAGCAGACAAGAAGCATTTTGCATCACCTTTTGCCCTCAGGGTTTGGTCAAAGAAGGCGACTTCGATCTTCACGCAACTTAGCCCAACTTGGCATCTGAAAAGCCATGCTGCGCAGTATCCTGCCTGTTGTGTTACAACATCCTATTGCATGCTGAAAACTGTTGAGGCAGGTCAGAGGTGGTCAGGAATGACCCTGATGTCACGGATGTCTATAGTCACTACTTGTATGCATGTGTCACGTTGGCCTAACCGAGCCTTTAAGCTTCTGCAATGCAGACACTGCCTGTTCAGGGCCATTTGGAAGGCTCGAGCATACCTGACCGGTACTCGCATGATATCGCATGTCTGAAGATGAAAGCAACACCGTGTCTACATGGCAATGCTTGTGCTCAATCCTGGTCACACCCAGCAGCTTTGGATAGAGTCTTCCACAGAAGCCATTTGAGCCGGACTTTTCTCCAGCGGTTTGGGGGCGCATGTCACCTTCCTTATCTTACTTGCTTGTCTTGGTTCACCTTGGGCTTCACACTCCACCACAGATGCCGCAGATGCCATAGAGCACGGAGAGGAGCACGGAGAGGAGCACGACAGCGAGCCAGCGTGACCAATGCCGAACTGCTCCAAGCAGCACAGTCTTTACAGGACTTGCAGAAGCAATGGATGGAGATTCAGATCGAGGACGTGCCAAGAGCGCAGGAACTGATGCAGAGAGAAGCCGATCTCCGCGAAGATCTCAAGGCCGCCCTTTCATCTGTCCAGGTGATGATAATACCGAATACACGGAATCGTACCTCTATGTCTATTTTATTACATGATATTACATGATATTACATGATGGTGCGCACGTGTTGTGATTTCGCTTGTGAGGATGCTTCATCTTCCTTTTTTTTAACTCCACCGACAAGTCGACTGCATGCTGACTTTGTTTCTTGGCCCCCTGTCAGGACTGTTGCTATGGAGACCCAGCTGAAACATGGACACCGGTTGATCCGGTTGATTGTGAACACCCGGTGGTTTCAGCACATAGCGATGTGACCAGAGCCCTGATTCAAACTGAGCTGGGGAAACTTGAGTGGATGTTGAGATGTGCAGTGGCCCTTGGGCATGAGGATTTGCCGCTTGGGAAGAAATGTGTGGTTTCCTTAGTTTCCTTCAATTGTCCTTTCTCTGTTGGAAAAAGTTGATTGCGCAGTTCAGCAGGGTTGGAAAGTTTCGTGGTTTCTTTTGTTTCGAAGTGGAGAGTTTGATCCAAAAAGCCCCAACTGAGGAAATCAGAACGAGGCAACTTCGCAGATCTTCTGTTGAAAATGGCGGAACTTCGCTTGAGACTTTTTGATGTTCGTGAATCCTATGATCTTCTTCAGCGCGCCAGACCACTGATTGCAGAGGGTTCCAGGCGCCGTGGAGTCCTGTATGCATTGCTGGACAACTGCTTGATGTGCGAGTGCTTGAAGACTACCCCATCCATGTTTGGAGTTGAGATTTCGCCTGGGAATGCAGCTGCAAAAACATTAGGTGATTTTGGAAGATTGATGGCAGAAACCAATTACAACTGCAGCAAAATCTTGTATCTCACCGGCGCAGAGTCGCTGATTGACTTTAGCAACGATGACCAGCTGCCCACATTCGCACAAAATTTGGCACAAAGCAATCAAAGCAACGAGGTGGGCAATCTAAGCTTGGCCTACCTAATCCGTGTATTTCTTCTGCGAATGCAGGAGCCACTGGAAGATTTGTTTGTTGTGGTAGGAGCAGATTGTTGCAAGCTCTTGCTGGAGTTGCAAGTCGTCACAGCTGTGCGAGATGGGTATCAGCTACTCTCCGTTGAGGAAGCAATTCAGACAGCAACTGCAGCAACTGAAGAGTCGTTTGCCAAGGTGAAGTGCTTCAGCAACGTCCGGCTTTGGCCATTGGAAAAAATGATCATTGCCACAGATGCTCAGACATGGCCATATGGAAACGGGATTGAGCGATTTGAACCAGTGATGTATTTGTCTGACGATTCACTGGCTTTGCTTGATGCCAAACCGGATGTTGAGGGATTGCATCTCCTGGACATGTGTTGTGGAAGTGGGGTTCAGGGCATCTCGGCCCTAGCCAGGAACGCAGCTTCAGTCACCTTTTCTGACATGAATCCTCGGGCACTTCAATTCGTTCGTTTCAATTTGGCAATCAACAGCTTATTGCGTGAGTCTTGTGAATTCTGTCTTGGGGATGCCTATTCTGCCTTGGAATCCGAGGGAAGCCAGAAGTTCGATGGGATTCTTGCAAATCCTCCCTTTCTGCCAAACCCTGATGGCATCGCCTCACAAGCAATAGCTCTCTATGGCAACGGGGGAGCATTTGGTGAAGACGTGCTCAGTTCCATCGTGGCAGGATGCAGCCAGTGGCTGGTGGACGGTGGTTGGGTATTGATGGTGACATATGCACCGAACGTGGAGCAGATGCCGAGCAGACTTCAAGAGTGCCGTGGAAGAACATGGAACAGCCAGTGTCAGACTGGGGGTAGCTGGAATATGCTAGAATCTTAATGAAGCATTGGAAGATCAATTGGGAAATGGGACACGTACTACACTACAACTACAACCTACACTAACTACAACTACACACTACACTAACTACAACTACAGCTACAACTACAATACACTACATTAGACTACACTACAGCACGCAACATGACGGCACACTACACTGCACTACATTACATTACACTACACTCATTACACCACACCACAACTACAACTGCAATTACGCTACACTAATTAGACTAGTGTTTGATTGTTTATCTAACGCTGCCTTAGTTTGATTTGTTTATCTAACGCTGCCCCCCTTGCAGTGGGCCGGGGTCGGCGGATGTATAGTATTATATATCACGTGCAGTCGGCAGGAAGCCATTTGTTCTTTTTCGTGTCTGAGGTATCTTGTGTCCAACTGCGACGTTGAGTCTATTCATGTGGCAGCGGGGAACCAGAAGGATGCTGCCGACTTTCTTCCCGTTGCCAGTGAAGTGGAATTCTACTTTTATCCAAAGGCGCTGAAAGAGGCTGGAGTTGAATCTCTCTCAGAAGCGTTGGTATTCGTTCGATTGAGCCAAGCAAAAGAGACCGAACGCATTGAATGCACATTGGATCTTCGAGGCTCCCTCTTTGCAGATAAAACCTATGTGCAAAACTTTGGCCAGCTGACGCGGAGTTCCAAAGCAAAGCCGAATGAAAATCAAAAGGCCTTGGACGAAGATGATGAAGACTGAATTGACATAGGGAAATTTACAACGCATGCGAAAAAATGCTTCAAGGACACGGTGTGGTGTCATGGACGTCCTGGAAATTGGCCCAGAATCCGCTCGCTCAAAGCACCGCACAGATTCGGAGCGTTTCCCGCATTTGTGCTGACAGTGTATTGCCAAGAAATTCGTACGTACGGAGAGGGACAAGCGCAGAGACATATGGAGAATGAATCGCCGAGTAGTCCCAGGCAGCGAATCTGCTGAACTCATGACCCCCAATGTGGAGATGCAACTTCCTTCGTGAACTCCAGAAAAACATAGAAAAGTGTTTCCACCGATGTTCACCCTGACCCGCCTTCGACACCAGATTTCTTTTGATTTCTCACGTTTTGCAGCATCAGGCGATGTCGATTTTTTCGGCTCTGAATCCGGACCTGCAAGACAGGGTCCAGTCCTCAATTCTCTGCTGATCTTTGATAATGTTTGATACGCGCAGTCGCCGCGCAACACACATGGCGCATGTTGTGTTTGTTGTCATGGTTTTTCAAACACTGCAGTACAAAGGCTGCGTGCCATTGTTGAAAATCGTTGAGGTGCTAAGCTACTGTGACACTAACAAGATCTATATGACGTCAGTCAGCCCAGTATAGTGTTTGTGCTTGAGTATGCTTGAGTGGTAAAGCATTTGGTAGTGTCCGCCATAGCTCAATTGGTCTTGACTCAGTCACCTTCGTGGTGTGAGTTCAGGAATGCTCGATCAAAGTCTGGTTTCCTCGTTGCGGCATGTGAGAAAGCAAGGAGACTTGGAAGCAAATTCTGCATCGACGTAGCTTTTGTAAGGTTGCGCAAAAATATGAGCTGCGAATTGCCCACAAATATCACAAACATCACAAATTCAGATTCAAAGTTTGCAACCTCACCAGGAAAGGTTCTCTGGATGCTCGTGGCTTTGGAACCGTGGATCCGTACAAGGCAGCCGAGATTGTGTTCCAAATCGCTTGGAGGGTTGTAAAGGGGTTTGCTGTGGGTTTCTCCAGAAAGAGTCCCTCATGGTTGCTTGTGCCAGGAGTACCTTCTCACCATTGCCAAACCCAAGAGAGAGTGGGTTGATCTCGCGGTTGCCTCAGTGTGAGGAGCAGTCAGGCTAGAACTGAACATGTTGCATGGGTCGGATATTGCATCCAAAAAGAGAATCATAGAGACAAATTAACTTGGATTCACAAATAGAATGTGCGTCAATATAGCGGTACAATTCATTGCATGCATGCTTCAGATAAGATGTGCATTTTGTTGGTGTTGGATAGGAAGGCTCAGCATGCTACAAGTTTCGCAAACTAGGTTCGGTTTCATTAGGGTTTCACGATGCATTTGATGCACAGGGATTTCGTTTTAGTTTCGCTTTCATATGTTTGCCTTCAGAAGAACACCGCACTTTTACGATGCCTCAGGTTCCCGAGCAGCAGTGGCTAGAGCAGACGACTGATGCCCAAGAGGTCAGGTTTGTTCGTCTCAAAGAAAGGTAGGTGCGCCTGATTTTTTTTCGAAACAAGTGAAGTCCTGGAGCAAACTATCATATAATATTATATATAATATATATATATATACGTATGCATATATATTTATAATACACATATATACATACATACATACATACATACATACATACATACATACATACATACATACATACATACATACATACATACACACATACACACATACACACATACACACATACACACATACACACATACAC
>Ga0126342_10021675_pt1 | contig 10684 bp, 8 predicted proteins | sample Cyp1metagenome_FD_92528 | JGI IMG/M metagenome (GOLD analysis project Ga0126342, IMG submission 92528) | Coral microbial communities from Lord Howe Island, Old Settlement Bay, Australia - Cyphastrea 1 metagenome | ecosystem: Host-associated > Invertebrates > Cnidaria > Coral ... | reverse complement strand
CTGATTGCCACGCGCCCGGATCAGGCGCCAGACACGGCGAAAAAACGAGGGGAGTTGGGAATATGGAAGAATCATTTGAACCAATATATGATATAACTGTATATATATATATATATATATATATTATATATTGTGAATATGTGTTCGTTCATATATAGTGATTCCAACATTTATCAGGTGAACAAAGATAACGACTCCTCGATCCCAAATCAAATATACTCGTGTGTTAAAAGATGGGGCCTGCACCCGAAAACAGGACAGCAACTTCTTATGGGGAAAGGGATGATTAACCAGTGGATGGAATCTGGGCAAATTATAACGACCTCACTGCGACCGAGCCCTGGGAATCATGGTTAATAAGGGAAATCATCCCCAAATGGCCTTAATTCAGGTTTGTGAATTATTATAATTTGCCCAATGGAATGGGGTATAGGGATCCCTATACCCTATTTTCAGACAAACCCATTTGTCAGGTTTGTCTGTAAATCCCATGGACAAGCATCTAAAATTGTTGAACATGCTGGGAAACAAACAAGAAAGACGAACAAGAAAGAACACATTTAAAAAACAAGAACTAACTTCCGTGCTCCGTGGTATAACATGTTTTTCCATAAACATTGGCTGTGTTTCTCAACTTCTGAACAACCACAAATGGATTGATTTGACATGCTTTACAGATCTAATCAATTGTATTTATAACATTTTATAACAGTATATGTACATACAATATATATATATATGTATATATATATGTATATATATATATGTATATATATATGTGTATATATATATATGTATATATATATATATATGCATGATATTGCATGATATATCCCACTGCATCCCCATAAAATGGTCGATTTTAAAACACCCCTTCAGAAAGCCACCAGCTGCTTGGTGGTGTGCAGGCCATCCCTTGGTGGGAACGATTGACACGGCCAACCATCGAGCCCGGCATTGGCATTTGGGCCGTGTCTCGGTCCCAACCAGCGACGAGCGCGCAGCGGTCGCGGGTCTGGGGTGTACAAACGGCTGGGGCATTGGAAATCTGCTTCGGCAATAAAACATAGGAAATCCCCGAACTAAATGGAGGTTTTGATGGGAAATTCAGCGAACTAAATGGTGGATCATAATGTTTCAACATTATTTTTTTGCGTGTCTGGAAATTGGTGACCCATCTTGTCGGGAATAAATGATTAATCATCACGTATTTGGGCACCCTATTTTCAGGCAATCCCATTTAACCATCCGAATGGGTCAGGTTTTAAGGATTTTGAGGCATGGCTCCAGAAGTCTTTTCTTAAAGATTCATCACCATGGTTCGAGTACTTGGAGGGCATCCAACGTAGCTCAGTTGAGTCCTGCCGGGTCGTGTTTCTCTGGGTTTCCAAGCTCAGCTCAGGAAAAATTGAACATGACCACCATTTTCCAAGAGGAGGAAGGCAATGTGAGGACAGTTCCCTGGATTGTATAATTTGTGATGGGCTTAAATATGTCACCCCCTACTTGGATCGATGCAACTGACGTTCCAATTTGGTAGTGGTGGTGGTGATGATGATTGATGATTGATCATGATGGCAAGTATGCTGGTGATCAATGACCATCTTTCTCAACCCCCCAGTGAAAAGCCAACTTCTCAGTGCTTCTTCACTTCCCGCAAGGTTCCGGCCACCATTTTGGTGGTGAAACGCGGTGGCAACATGGTTACAGACAAGAGATGGCCCGAGAAACACGGCCACTACTCAGTTCAGGTGGGCTATGAACGCTATACTCCTGACCAGTACCTTGGCAGAATCCTTCCACTTAGCCACAACATACTGGTAGCAACCTTATGTTTCAGATGGTTCCAGTGGGAAAGGAATCTGGGAAGTGAATCCTTGAGCAAGTTCGCATTTGCCGCATCCAGATTGCCGAAAAACATCTCGACTTCCAGATTTCATTTAGTTTTGGTTTTGATGGATGTTTAAGATATTTTAACAATTTTTCACATCTTGCTTAAGTGGTGCTTTAATGTGCTTTAAATATCAATAAATATCATATCATACATATATATATATATATCCCCTTAACGGCCTTTAACGGCCTTAACGGTAACGCATCCCTTCACCACGTGTCACCCTACGAGGCGCGAGAAGGAGGGCAAGCGCGCCCTACAGCTGAAACGCCTGGCGCGCAACGAGTGTCCACCGCTGCGGAGGATCAAGGATTTCCGCGTGAGGCGCCCACCCGATGGCTGGAGCCTGACAATGGGATTTTTGAAAAAACCTACCATATATATATACATATATATATATATCCATATAATATTGGGATTATTTTAATGATATGATTATTATATATAATTATTGTATGATTATGATATGATTATATTATTAGATATGATTATTTTATGATTATTATATATATATGAATATGATTGGAAATACCTGGTGCAGATATTTTACCACCAATTTATTGGAGAATGAAGCAGATCATGTGGTAAACCGTATTTGATCGCTGGATATATTCAACCTGGGTGAAACAGCATCGACGTACCATCTTGGAAACATTTTAGATCTTTAATTTCGGAATTATTTGGAGTTAGTATAGTGGGAGTTGTGTTTTCAGATCAATATCTACCAATTGCGACTCCCAAAATTGATATGTATATAACCCGGGATGACATGCTTGAATTAGTGGTTACACCCCATTAGTCACATGGGAAGGCAACAAGCGCCACATCCAGCAGCAAAATCACCTTTGGAACCCCATAGATTTATGGGGTGTGAGGTGTCCTGATTAAGAGTTGTATTTTTGACATCCACCAGAGGTGACGTCTAATGAGTAAATTGATGGCAATTGGATCTACCATCTGATAATTTAACATAGCTATTGAAAATTACCATTTATAGTGGATTTACCCATTGAAAATGGTGATTTTCCATAGTTGTGTTAGTTTACCAGAGGGTATATTATTTCAGCAGTTTTCAAATTAGCCACGGAGGCAAGTTGGGCCCATGTTGCATTGGGCTGCAGAGCATTGACTTGGGCTTTTGTTGGAGGGGGGCGGTCCTATGCTCCGGTCAAAGTACTTTGCTCAAATTTGATAAACGTACCTAACATGTTGTGTAGCTTTAATAGCTTTACCTGTGTGTTCAGTGCATAATAAGAAGTCAAGCAACACACTATTTGGGATCAAACAAAACTATTCGTAGCTATGTTTAGGCCACACTGAAGACTATTTAAGGAGCTGCACAGCATATATTATCATTCGGAACAAGTATTGCGCGGTGCGCAAACGGAGGGTTACCTGCCCTTGGTATACCAATTGCGGCTGGTCATTCCACCATGATTTCAAGCAAGTTCCGGGACTTGTTCAACGGGTGATTCCCCTTTGTTTGGACTGAGGCAAGGCTTCCCATCATTCATCAATCATAATTAAGTGAAAAAAATAGGATCCAGCATGATCCAGCTAACTATTCCATTATTTAATTAGACACCTCAACCGAAACATGCTGAAATCATAGGGAGTTCCATGAATCAGCCCCAGCAGGCCGCAGGATTGGGAGAAATGGGAGGCGCCGGGCCATTTGGGGCCGAGTTGCTATCTGAAAAAAACTGGGTCATGTTGGGACAACATCTTGGTATGCCACACATGTAGCATTGGGGATATACTAGAGATAGGTCAATGATAGGTCAATACCTGAAACAGTGAGAAATCAGAGAAATCAACAGCATTTTTGGATATTTTTGGGATGAAGATGGTACAGCTTACTGAAACTATATCGAGGCCGCTATTTGGAACACTGGTCCGGCCAAGCAGTAGCCATGATCCGTGCAGTGGAAGATCATGCTGGACCTACCTTTTTTAAGCTTGGGGGAATCATGAGGAACATCTTGGAAAGTGATGAAAACATTCCGACAAAACCATGGTTTTTCATGGGATTTTTTTTTTATGATTTTAGGATTTGAAGGGGATTTCAATTGAATTTTCAAGATGGTTCAAGTCTTTATTGCCCCCAATGTTGGTAGATTAGTATACTAGAGTACGAAGTGTTTCCTACACAGAATATGTATATATATATATATTACATACATAGATACATATGTGGCCACCAGTGTTTGTAGATTCTCTCGTCAATGATAATGCAGTTGCTGCACTGAGCAGTTTCAAGTGATGGAATATTGACATGAGAGTGACTTTTGAACATATCGTGAAAGCTTCCATGCAAAGCCTCCCTCTGAACTATCAAACCGTCACTCAGTCAAACCAGAAACAGAAGAGAAAACGGTTCTGAACACCAATATAGTTTTGTTTTTTTAAATTCATATATTCATATAATATGATAATTATACACCTAGATCCACAATTCTCACCCTCTCGAAGTGCCAAGTGCAACACCCAGATCATCATGGTGCTGGTATCTTGACCGAAAAATCCTCACAATCAGCCGTTCATCTTGGCAAACGCTTCATCATGCATTGTATGGGACATCCTCCGCAGTGGTTGGGAGGGAGCCAGTTGCGCCAGTTTCCCAATCACGTGATAGCATCGTCCAATGGCCCATTTTTTGTTTTTGCCCAGATTGGCCAAAAGATTTGGCCGTCGGACTTCTTGCAAGAGGGTGATCTGGTGGATGTCCACGGCTCCTTGGAGCAACACATTTTGAACCAATGAGCCCAGTGGCACCCAACCGTCAGGCCCACCACCTCATACCACCTTTACCTCGATTATTTTGTATCTAATTCCTGAAAACTCTAAATTAATTGGGTGGTGGCTAGGGTTCGTTCTGCATTCCTTGTTTGGTAACCCTCCTAGCCAGTGCTGGTGGTAAGACCTGGATTTATGCAAATGTTCGTTTGGTGAAATGTTCGTCCGAGAGCCACAACTTCGCGAGAAATTTATGATATGTATGTAAAGTTAACTAACTTTCAATCATCCCATGTTTGGGACACCCTGTTTTTGACCACCAGTTTTTCATCGACTCCTGAGGTTGGGCCAAGGGCAAGGGTTTTGCCGGCCGCATCAAAAAATGGGGCGGAAAGAGGGGACCCATGACCCACGGTTCTAAGCATCACAGGACCGATTCGAAATCTCAAGGGAGGGGAGTGGGCATTTGGGGTTGCAACGGCAATCTAATCCTAATATTAAACATTATTAAACAGTCTCTTAGAAACCATGGTTTAGTGGGACTTTACACCTATTTGGGACCATTTACAGGATGTTTCATAGGGGGATGGAATAAAAATCTTCGCTGAACAGGATCCGTTAGGGATCGGCTCCATTGCTGGGAAGGTTTTTTCCTGAGCTGTAACGTGTGGGATGGCTTTACTGCCAACCAGACATGTTGGGAAGATTCTGAAAAAAACATAGTTTAGATAGTTTTAGTTGATATTATATGAATTTATATGATATTATCACCATTTTGAATCAATGTCCCTACTGTTGACCATGCTCCCCAAATTTCAGGATGATTTACAGTTCGCATCTCTGCCGTTGGTTCTTAAAATCTCAGGTTTTGGGTCGGTAAACAACGAAGTGATGGTTTTATTGGGTGTTTTCTTTGTTGCCCTAACTTGTGCTTCTGTTCGGCTACCTTTGTTCCTTCTTTTTTGTTGTGTTTTTTTTGTGCTCTAAATTGTGTTTCGTCTTATTTGAAGATGTTTTTTGTTGTCTGGGTTTGCGTTGTTTGTTCTGTTGTCGAAATTGTTGTTTTTTCCCTTTATGAAACCTGTTGTGTTTTTTTTTTTCCGGTGTTTTTTGTGTTCTAAATGGTGTTTTGTTTTTTCTTTTTGAACATGTTATCTTTCTTTTTTCTGGGGTGGTTTTTGTGCTCTAAATAGCCCGTCTCATTTTTTCCCTAGAATACGTAACTTTTGCTTTCGTTTGTTCGCAGGGTATCCAAGATTGGCATTGAAGAATTATAGCGGACTTTCCAGACCTATATCCTCACGATTGCTGCTAGATAGTCCCATTATGTCACATTTTTGGCAATTCATATTTTCACATCTGAAATTGTCCAATCGGTTTTAGTTTCACTGCGCGTTTGCAGCCACCAAAGAATTGTTGGTCAGAATTCCCCTAGACACAAAATTAGCCATAGATTTACAATATATTTACAAGACCCCAATGCTCAATGTATGGCACATACCATAACCCAATGCTCCATGTATTGCATATTTACCAGCATGTTCTCCCAAAATGGCCTACTGTAAATGTAGATAAGCATTCCATACAGACAGCAATATATGGGATCGTTATCCTTCTGTTATATAAATCCTTTGATGGTCAAATGCTCATTTTTCACCATTGTTGATGATGATATATGATGATCTAAATTCAGTATACCAACTTACCTTAACATCCAACTGGTTTCAGCGAAAATCTGGAGAACACATCAGGAAACCCAAACATATTTGAACATACCCTCTTGTAATTTAACATAGCTATTGAAAATGACCATAGAAATAGTGGAATTTCCCATTAAACATGGTGGATCTTTCCATAGTTTTTTGTTAGCGTTTACCAGAGGGTATTTGGACAGTAGAAACCAACATGTCGCCGTTTCCAGGAGAGAAGGTTCCATTGGTGCCGCCTGGCCGGCACGTGTACTGCCCCAGCGCCACCGTGCGGGGTGGATCGGCGCCTTGGATCCCCATGGGTTTTTACAGCGTAGCTTCTAAGGCTATGACTGGGGGATGATGAATGGCTGATTTAAAAGTGCCTTGAGGAGAATCTGGATCCAGTTTGGGAATGGATTGGTGACAATCTGCGCAGGAAACCATAGAGTTCAATAGGTGGTTTTCACATGAAATACGCTGCCTTTCCAGCATTTTCTCATGGATTGATATCAGTTCCCCTGCGGCCAGTTGATGGCGGTCCCTAGACACACTTGGGATAAATGGCCCAACCACCATATATAACCAGAAAAAAGAAACAGTGCTGATCAATATCTGGTTGGTGGTTTCAAACATGTTTTATTTTCCATCATATATGGGATAATCCTTCCCATTGACTTTCATATTTTTCAAGATTGTTAAAATCGCGAACCAGATATCCATGTGATTGAATTTGTATCTGTATGGTAGGATCCCCATTTCGCAACCACCAGCCAGTTTTGGTGCAAACTTCAAGGTAACCTGGTTGGATAGGTTCGTAGCGAGTTTTTGATGACAAACTCAATTGATGTCTTGCTGAACAGATCTGAACAGAACTTTTTGTGCAGGGTCTCTAAGAAGGTAGTCGGGTAGCCATGACGTTTCTGGGTTCTTGTTCGCCCATCAAATTATCTGCACGCAAGGTGCATGCAAGAGCATCGCCCACAACTTGAAGATTCTGAAGATCATGGACCGCATTGATGAGGACAGCACGGAATGGACTTGTTGGATCTGTTTGGTCTGAAATTGGCCATGTTTATGGCCATTTACGGGAAAAATAAAGTATAATCCAGTTCTAATATGTTTTAACTCTTTGGAATTACTTTGGAACAGTTTTTTTTCCCCATGTTTTCTATCCCTGACCTCATCCACGGTCGACCGTCAGGACAACATGCCTGAGTCCATCATCGTTGTGCAAGGATCCGTATCTTGCTTAAAGCACTAAAGAAAACGAAAGTTGTGGTAACCCCCAAGAAGATCTGAGTTTAGTTCAATCCCATGGCGGAGTCAGATTTCTATCGTTTTGGGGATTGCTATAACATACTACTACCAAAAACAATAAAAAACAATAGGACAATGGGAATTTCGCTAAATAATGTTGGGACCAATCCTAATAGTTACTGTAGCAAAAACATGGAAAGTTCAGCAACAACAAACGAAAAACGCTTGACTGAGTTGGGACAAAACATGGTTGACAACCAGACAATTACCAGGGATTTTGGAGTGAACTCCGGCGTACTGTAGGGGGTCTTGGTACCAGAATGGACATCAAATGAGGATGGGTCAAAATTATTGTTGTTTGTCAACTCCCAACATGCACATCAACGCTGTAACGACTTAAGCGATTCTGTGGGTCTCTTGGGATACCAGGCCGATGATCTTGGGATGGACTCCCTCAAACCTTCCACATCGTTGTTTCGTTAAAACGTTTGGACCCAGATCTTTGCGCCACATCCACGACCCTCAAAATGGACATGGTGCGCTTCGGTAAGGACTAAGCGGCTAAAGCTCTGGACTTGAATGGTACCTGAATAGTGGATTTGGAGGTTCAACACCAGCAACATGTGCGAGACTTTAAGCCTCGATGCGAGGTTTGATGGTCAAACCTTGACCCTGCCAACATCTGTACTGGCCAAGGTGCCCGGATACACGGCGCATTGGAAATCCGGTGGTTCCTACGTTTGGCTGCACAAAGCCAAGAACCGCAGCTTGGCAAACGGATGATCCATAGGGTACCGGAAAATTCCATACGGTTTATCATGGTAAAAATCACCATTTTCCATGTGTTACACTCTGGTAAACGTTTACATAACGAACTGGAAAGATCCACCATGTTTAATGGGTAAATCAGCTATAAAGGTGCCATTTTCAATAGCTATGTTTACCAGACCTTAGTCGTTTGCCGGAAAAAGGGGTGAACAAAGCCCTCCATCCTGATTTGGAAGCGCTGGACTGTTTCTGTTTTGTTGACCCAATTTGACCCATCAAATTGGATCGCCAACGTTGGCGCTTTTTTCATAGGACATCCTTATGAAATTGGCGCCTTGTTTTTGATAGGTCGCCATAGCCCAAGTTGGCTCCGCCGAGCCTGTGTCCCCTCCCAGTGATGCCATGGATTTTTCGTGAGGCTCCGATGGTCGTTTCAAGCGCGATCCGGTGTGGCTGTGGTTCTACCACAAGGGCGAGGGTCGCTCTGCTGCATAACCTGCCATGCTATGCCATATGCTGCCATCGCCATGCTGCGAGATTCCGTAGATGGACACCCGAAACCCGGAGAGGGCTTCATTACTGGCTCTGCTGTAGCAACGGAACTCATGGGTCCCTCTCCATAGCTGTTCCTGCGAGAGGAAACAGGGCCAGACTTACAAGGTGCAGATCCCCAAAAATTGGATGCCACACATGCCCAAAAAATCGTGTGGCTCCTTGGAACTCAACTGGCATTGACCCACATTGACCCACGTGTTTTTCATTGCTGATGTGTCTTCAACTTAAGGGTTTATATTTTGTTTCAGATCTATCTTACATAAATCTTACACTAAATCTTACATAAATCATAAATCTTCCATAGATCAAGTGATCAACTGTTAATGTATCCAGATCTGGCTGTTGTTTTTGGATGTTTTAGCCATGCGCGAAGCTCGGCTTTTCGGCTTTTTTTCGCTTTGCGCCCAGATGTTGATCCACTGGTGCCCATCAAGGACGGCCTGACGACGACCGTAGGATTGGGGATGTCACTGGGGTAACTCCCAAAATAGCCAAACGTTTGAGGTTTTACTTGATAGTATCTGTAGATAAACTTGGGGTATCTATATAGTATCTATAGTATCTATAGTATCTATAGTATCTATAGTATCTATAGTATCTATAGTATCTATAGTATCTATAGATAAATTTGTCAAATGATCTTGTGTAGTGGAAATCTATAGATACTATAGACGCTTGCATGATCGTGCGCAATATCGCAGGATTTGTGAGGCCTCAATTTTCCTACACCTGACGTCTCTACTGATTGCCCTTTCAACAGACACACACACATACGCACACACACACACCATTTGTCGTTTTTTTTTTCTAAGACAATCCAGTTGAAAAAAACATGTTTTTTCTTTCAACATGTTGATCCTATGCAATGCCTACAGTGGCTGAAGATGTACCAGCCATCTCAAATTACAGTATGTCCAAAACTGGTGGACACATCCAACCAATCATCTCCTCGCTCGTACAGCTGTATGCATCCTGAAATGAATGATGATGAAATGGTACGAACATCACCAATGTTCTATATTTTCTATATGTATCTACTGTATCTATATGTTTTTTGGTGTTCAATGATATTCTATGAGTCTATGAGGTTCTATGATGTTCTACGATGTTATATGCATAGAGGGATGTTCTTCGAAACATAATATTTTATGCTTATACATCTTTGTGCTGAAGATGCTTATCATGAAAGATTCATCATACAACGATAAGGTCGTTTGCCCAAAAATGAACTATACCCCCCAACAGGAGGAGTCACGGTAAATATAATCTGGTTGGTGGTTTGGAACATTTTTTATGTTTCCATCTATTGGGAATTTCATCATCCCAACTGACTTTCATATTTTTCAGAGGGGTTGAAACCACCAACTAGATAATATATATATATATATATTACATGTATATATATATAATACATATATATATATAATATAATACAATATATATAATGTAATATAATATAATATAATGTAATATAATATAATATAATGTAATATAATATAATATAATATAATACAATATATATATAATCTAATATAATATAATGTAATATAATATAATATAATGTAATATAATATAATATAATGTAATATAATATAATTTAATAAAATATAATATAATATATTATATTATAATATAAGATAATATAATAAAATGTAATATCTGTGAACCCAACCCTTAGTGTAAAGTGCCTAGCGGTCTGCCCCTTCAGTTTGTAGGGCTACTGAGGAGCCGCGTTGAGTGTACTCCGCTTGCTCCTATCACTTTTGGCTCAAGGTGAGCTGTG
>Ga0126342_10021674_pt1 | contig 10684 bp, 12 predicted proteins | sample Cyp1metagenome_FD_92528 | JGI IMG/M metagenome (GOLD analysis project Ga0126342, IMG submission 92528) | Coral microbial communities from Lord Howe Island, Old Settlement Bay, Australia - Cyphastrea 1 metagenome | ecosystem: Host-associated > Invertebrates > Cnidaria > Coral ... | reverse complement strand
ACGAGGAGGAGGAGGACGAGGCAGGAGGAGGCGGAGGAGGAGGAGGAGCAGGAGGAGCAGGAGGAGGAGGACGAGGAGGCAACTGACATAAAATCTAACAACCCTCACCTGGCAGGTGGGGAACAATAATATTTTTGAAATTTAAGAAACTTAATTATCACAATTAATGAACATCTACCCAGCTTGTGCCTAAGTTTGGCTAAGGTGATGGAGATTATCTTCGGCCTGGAGGCTTAGTTTCTCAAGATCTCAACGTAGCGAGATCGCTTGGAATATTCCCAGCGAATCTTCTTGGTCTCCAGGTGTGGGCCTTCCAACTACTGTAATTTCATGCGCATAGAGAGGTGGAAACAAGATCAAACTCAGCCGAAGAATGCTTTATGATTAAGCTTCGACTGAGCATGCTTGAACCTCAACTAATTGCAGGTGTAGGTGAGTCGGAAACGTGAAGACTGCCGATGTACTCGTTGTCGACGTGTTGGGTGCACTGACCTGTTGTAACCAAGAGGATGTAATCCTGCAATACCCTGCAACTGTATTGTTGGTGGGCCCTGAAGTTCCAAGCATATCCAAGCATCAAATATACAGACCATGACTCCACCAGTTGTTGCTGGAGTTTTGGTTCTCGCTATCTCTCACGTTCCTGCTTATGTTTGCAGGAATAACACGTTCCTGCTCATGTTTGTAGGAATAATATCTCCTCATACCATGGAATGTGTTTCGAACAAAAGAGAACTACGCAGTTGGGTATAACAACATACAACATCCTACAACACATGGCATATTATGGCATGAAATATAAAATCTGCATAACATACAATAGCATACATTATATATATATGTTCTATATATGTTATATATTATATATATGTTATATATATATATATGTTACATATCTATATACATGTATTATATATATATATATTATATGTTTTTTCCACCAGATAAAGCTCGTTCTGACGTTCGAGCTTAGACCGAGGCTACTTGCGACCTGGACTGCCGGACTTCTCTTGGGATCTCTTTATGTTGGACCTCCCAAGGGGCCGCCGTTCTTCGGTCGCTGTCTTCGGCAAAAAAGTCCAAGACAATTGGGATTCAGTATGATTCAGTATTGATTGGGATTCAGTATTGATTCAGACATTGATTGACTTATCCAACAGTAAATCTTCGGTAAACAAGATAAGTCAGATTGAATAAGTGATTTACTGTCTCGCTATATATAGTATGATTAACTGTCAGATTCAATGACATTTAAGATCTTATTCTCAATGGATTGGATTAGTTGGGAAAAATTACAGGAAAGCCCCATGATCTTCATGGGAAAATCTATGGTTTCCTGTAAATTTTCCCTTAAACCAATCCATTGATCTTCAATTTTCATGAACATTCTGAGTTGGTTTGTGCGCATCTCCCAGGATGGACGTGCTGGTGATGCCCTCAGCGAGTCCTGTTTTGTTTGTTAATCACAATGTTTTTTTCCGAAATTTCATGATTCAAAAAAGATGATTATGTTATATAATCATATTTCATTATAAAGATAATCATCATGTATATATATATTTAATCATTATAATATAAATGATGATTTTGTGTTTTTTTGGACAAACCTTGGCCGGACTCGGGTACTGTATTGTTTGCAGCATCGTTTTAAGGCCGTGCTCTTGGGTTCGTTCATCCTCGCCACGGTCGTGCAACTTCCTTCCACTCTTTGCCAGGTGATTTCGGTAGCGCACGAAGTGCAGAAGACACTGAGAATATGCGAATATGCGATGATCGTCATTGATTTACATTCACCCTCTAGATGTCAACATCATATCAACTGGCATTTCTGGTTGTATTTTCAGAAGTATCGGTCATTTGCTCTGACTGTCGCGTTTCCTGTGAGGAGATCATTCATGCCCTCAGAGACTGGAGGCAGTCAGCGGCGTTGCAGGGTTTAGCGGGTTGGTTCATGGGTTCATGTCGGTTCACCTGCGGATGCCTTCCGTCTGCCATGCCACAGGTCGAATTCTGCTGAGACAGGCATAAAAAATGCAGCCGGCTGTTTCTGACTCTCAGTGCCAGGACCTGTCTCTTGCGTTTTTCAAACTCAGATGTTGCTTATCAGCTTGTGACGTTCGTAATATGGTACAATGGTACAATATTGTTCTGCTTAATGACGAGGTTTCGCTCTCTTGTTAAGTTTATTTGAGTTTGCTTCTTTTCCTTTGGTGTCCTTCATGGTTCTATTTTCTTTTCAGAGTCCTGCTCTCATGTTGTTTTAGGCGTTTGAGTTTTCATGTGCAGCCATTTCCTTAGGTCCTTGTCAATCCATTCTTCATCATCATTTTTTCTTAAATATCTCCTTGTCATCATTTTCATTCATTATCATTCTTTTTTGATATCTCAATATCTCCTTGTTATCTTCATTCATCATCTTTTCCAGTCATTGGATTGAGGGAAAATCTTAACCGGAAACCATGGTTTTTGCCATGTTTTTACCATTTTTTATATGGGGGTTTCCTGTAAATGTTCCCAACTAAACCAATCCATTGATCTTTGCCAAAAAATGAAGTCATCTTCTTGGTACCCTTTTCAAAGGCCGTGGTATTGGTTTGAGGGATTTTTGGCTCTGCACAACAATTTTAGTGGTTGAATGTGCCCAAAAGAATAACAACAGTCTCGTGCGTATCAGCGTAATAGCAGCAACAGTGTAATATTTTGTCATGTGATTATACGGAAATGTGCAGTCTTTCCCAAAGCTGCCTTCATAACATGCAGTTCTCTGCGGCGGTTGTTTTAGTTTTGCTTACAAAAACTCTGCTCTGGAGTTTTGTAAGCTTTGAAGCCCAACATAAGACGTGGCAGCACAAGAACAATGTGATTTTCTTGCATTCAGACACCTTTTTGAAGCAAACGCAATTTTTCAAAGATCACGGCGTTTTTTTTGGTACACCGAATTTAGGCCCCTTAAAAAAAAGGGGAACCACAGAACCGCAAAAAAATCCGGTGGATTTCATGGCGAGGCACACATTTTTTTGTTTTTCAGCTTTCCCAATGATCTGATGGCCATAAGGTGTTCAACTGGTTGGTGGTTTGGGAGATTTTTCATTTTTCCATATTTTTCCATATATTGGGAATATACCCCTTGGAATTTCCTCTACGAAATGGTTGGCCTTATAATTCGAAGGGGGATTTGGGAATGTCATAATCCCAACTGTTACTCACTCCATCATTTTTTAGAGGGGTAGGTCAAGCACCAAGCAGATGATTATTGACCATCATGAACCATATAATAACCATATATTACCCATTATTAACAGTATATTAACCATATTAACCATATATTAACCATTAACAGTATATTAGCCAGTACATCATGCCAAATAAATCTCCCATTTTCAGACACAGCCATTTTTCCACTGATCTTCGTGCTGAATCCAGGCTGTTTTTGCTCAAGCTGTGGCATTTCGGCGGTGCTTGCGAGATCCAAATGCATGAGGCCCAGAAACACCGCAAAAGGGGTGGGTGGCCAGGGATGGCTTTACATGGCAGATACCATATGAATTGGCATTCTCTGGCCCACTTGGAATCTGGAAATATGTCTAGACATTTTTTGATGTTCTTCATGAATCTTCTTATAATGAGACAAAAGCAACAGAAGTTAATATTTGACTTTTTTTTTACTCAGGTGTGTATAACAAGATCTTGTTTTGGTCAATGGTTGCATGTCCTTACTTAACGGTCGCGATCTCTTTGTTTCCGAAAAATTGTTTTTTGAGACGACCTTGGTCCCGAGTCGTTGTTTCTCAACTAGCATGGGAAATGGATGTAATATGAACCTGCTCTCACGTTCATGCCAATGATGTCAATGCACTACAAAGCAAAGAATACCACAAAATGTACCCTCTGGTAAATTAACATAGCTATTGAACATGGCCATTTATAGTGGATTTATCCATTAAAAATGGTGATTTTCCATAGTTTTTTGTATGTTTACCAGAGGGTATACCACTGCAGCACTTGCAATTAAATATGAATCCTTTGCACTTAAAAATACACGCTGACTCCAAAAAATATGGGTGTTCTGAGCCACACGATGCCACGACCTATCAACATTTTCAGGGTCTTTTGCAGCGTCCCAAATCCGAAAAAAAAACATGATGCCACTTGATTTCAGATACCGCATCCAGATGGTGTATTGATTCTTTAATAAATCAAAGTCTACCAATGTTGCATCGTTTCCACTAAGATGAATCTGGATGACACATATTGACAAATGGATACACATGGCCCTTCTCTGCATGGATTCCTGGATTCCTCTTGAAGATCTTGAAGCCACTCATCATGACTCATCAGAGCGAATGACCAAGATGTTCACAGATTGGATTGGATTGGTTTTGATTGAGCATCATACACACCAGAAAAGCATAGAAAAGCCAAAAAAAAGTTGGGAGAAAAAGCACCGGCAAGCACCGAGTGGTCCAATCACAAGGAATGAGATGTAAGTTTATGTCTAAATATAGTTAATTAATTATGATTATATATATGGAGGTTTCCATAGATGGGGGTACCCCTGAATCATAAATTTTGATCTAGGTTGTTCCATGAAATAACCATCCATTTTGGGGTACCACCATGTATGGAACCCCCCGTATATTCATAGGGATGTAAAACCACCTGGACATGTCTTGAACGCCAGGCGACTTATTTCAGCGTTCATTTTCCTGCAGGGCGGCTATCTCAGCCCGGGCCTGTATGGAAGTGGTGAGCAGTGGTGTGTAGCAATGATGAGATGAAGCGTGCTTTGAAAACCCATTGAAAACAATCGATTAAATACGGTAAAATATATGGTGAATTCAGTTGCCTGTACTTGTTCAAGTTGTTAAGAACAAATGTTGAATAGGATCTTCAGCACGGTTTCGTTGTGTCTTTTGTATCCATTGGTCCAGTATAGTAGCCATTTCATTGCTAGAGACTCGATGTTTGGCTTCCGACAGCGAAGGTGAAGTTCAAATTGTGCCACATGAGTTGGTAAGTCAGTTAAAAAATCATACTGCAGCATAGCTAATGAGATTGGAATAAGGTGATTCAATGTGATGCTTGTATTCAGTTCTCATCACCCCGGGCAAACAGCTAAAACTAGCCCAAGACAACACTCGCGAGAGATATAGTTGTTTTGTTTTTCTTCAAGCCATCACAAGACAGCTTGCACATGATTGCTATTTCATGCGGCGCGCATTTTCGTAAGGCACTCCTTGCTTCACCCCGTAGTCTCTAGATTCAGTAGATGGAAACTGTCGAATCTTGACTCGAATAGAACATATCAAAATCGTAATTGATTGTCAGACCTGCAAGGCGCAGGAGCCAGCTACAAAGAAATCACTTCAGTTGAGTCACACGACCCTATCCCCTTTATTCAGACTCCCAAAAGTATAATGTTTTGTCATCCAATTGATCACATTTTCAGGGTGCCGTTGTCAAGACTATTCAAGACTCAAGACATGGGCCAATCGCAGCAACCAAACGGGGGATGATCATCAATCCCTGGCTAAGGTGCTGCGCTCCGTCAAGGCACTGATACGACAGGCAGCGGTTGCCATGTGGTCCAAGGCGCACGCTTTAGATGGCGATGGAAAATCCTTGATGTCAATCTGTTCATAGATGATTTTCATTGATTTTCCCCTTGCGGTGATTTTTTGAAATTATTGGAGAGTACGATATACCAGGATACCAATATACCTGCGATTTGGATTGATTTGGATTGATTTGGATTGATTTGGATTGATTTGGATTGATTTGGGATATTCTAGCAGTCCTGCTGTATTTCGCTGTGGACAAAGAAGACATATTTTTTTTTGGGGGGGGAGGGTACCAAGTCCAACAGTCCATATAGATCCATATAGCCTATAGCTTTATAGTGGTGACCCCTTTCTGAATGCAGGTGCCATGAAGCGAAAGGGATTCCATTGGCTGCATAAGCTCGGAAACCCAACATTGGAAGTTCGAGGCATCCTGTGTCTTTTTTTTTGGGGGACCCCTCAAGTCCCGGAGTTGAGAAGGCTTCATTTGTCTCATTTGTTGTTGAGTAAGTTATGGATGCCAGACTGGCTGTCCGTTTGTCCGACCACCAATCATCAATCCATGTACACTTCATTCATGTTCATTTTCTCTGCCAGCTAGCCATTCTACCCTGTCTACTCTGCCTACCCTGCCTACCCTGTCTACCCTGTCTACCCCGCCTGCACCCCCAAGTCTGGCCAGCCATGCCCTTCCTGAAATCACCATTGCCGAGCAGCAGTAGATCCAACAACATCCAGTTGGTGGCCTGAACATATACCACTGATTGGTGGTTTGGAACATGAATTTTATTTTTCCATTCAGTTGGGAATGTCATCATCCCAACTGACGAGCTCATATTTTTCAGAGGGATAGGTTCAATCACCACCAACCAGATTATTTCGCCATTACCCAAAATGGCCAGGCCCTTATTCTTCGCTATAGGCTATAGGTTTTTTATAGTACGGCCGGCCGGGCTTCCGGGGTTTGCTGGGCCTAGGTGCAAATGCGCAGCGCCGGACGCTGTGCTCACCAAGTCCTGTGGTGTCGAAGAGGGAGAGACTCGGCGAACTCCGCGGAGCGCGTGGTTGAAAATTGGGAAATTGTCCAAAAAAATCTAGTGGCAATTCTCGTGGAATGAATTGAAAATCAGGTTCTTAGTCTTACCCTCTGGTAATTTAACATAACTATGGAAAATCACCATTTTTAATGGGAAAACTCACCATTTCTATTGCCATTTTCAATAGCAAACTGTTAGTCATTACCAGAGGGTAACCTATCAAATTTCAGGCAAGCCATTTTACGTGACATTCGCGTGGCCTTTTTTTTGTTTCTCCACATTTCTCCCGAATAGCACAGGCTATTCGTTGATATTAGTCATGACCCATCAATAGGAGAAAGAGTTCTTCAGGTATATGACTGCAACATACTGCAACCCCCTCAGTGTAAAGAATCACCCCATATGGAAACTGGTGTTTCGATACATGTCTTCAGCACTTTTTGCAAATATGTCACAGGCCACAGGTATGATTTATACATTGCATTGTTCACATTATCGGTATATCACAACTGGTCCTTGTACAACTGACAGAGCTGTACTATGAAGCTGCTGAACCACCGCCCAACATGGAAGACCTTGAGTTTGCGAGCTGATTTTGCCAAGGAAAGAAAATTTGATGTGACTCGAATAAAGCTTCAAACACAGGCCTACTGCAGTGTGGGAGTTGATGGTAAAAATCATCAGATATCAGATGCTCGTGACAGTCGTGATTCGGCGAGGTTGTGAAAACCCTGCATCGGCTTGGTGTTTGATTTTTTATTTTCACCTATGTTGCTATGGGTCAAAACCCTGACACCTAATGAAACCCAAAATAGCTGGTAAATGATGGTAAATGATGGTAAATGGATGTTCATCCCACTAAAATGGATAATAATAGGTTTTGACCCATCCCCATGTCTCATGTTGTGGCGATTTCTAAGATTTTCTAAGGCAACACACGCCGACTGGATAGTACGACCTTTAGTAATTTTACGTGCTCGCCCCCCTTGCCCCCCTTTCGCGCACATACAACTCTTGCAGGGTTTCCAAGTACATTGAGGAGCGATATTGACTGGCGTGTTGACGGGAATTTCTAACATGTTGCAACAAAGTTTCCAGGGAATCATTAAATCCCCACCCCTGTTGAACTTTATATATATATATATTGAAGGGAATCTTCAAGATGTTTCAACATACTTTCTAAAAAATCATTAAATCCTCACCCCTGTTAAACTTTATATTCAATCGAATCTTGAAGAGGTTTCAAAAGACTTTCTAGGATTCTAGGGAATCATTAAATACCCACCCCCGTTGATGATGATGATGATGATGATGATGATGATGACGATGATGATGATGATGATGATGACGATGACGATGACGATGATGATGATGATGATGATGATGATGATGATGATGTAAGATTCAACGCACAAGGTGCTAAAATGTGCGTTGCAAGATGAGAGCCATGATCCTGGACAATGTGCATTTTGTCCCACAAAACACAGTGTTTTTTGATGTTCGGACACGTGGTGGACGCTGGCGCGGGCAAGAGGAGGGGTTTGCTCGTAATTGTTGTGCTAGGATGATCTAGGATTCATTTCTATAAGTTATCATTTATATTTATGATATGTAATTATATCATATCACTATATTTTACATTGTAGTATGTTGTCTTATATTCTTTTAGTAATCATGCTAGGGAACATTTTACATTTACGTGCGCTGCAGACGGATAGCTCTACCAAGAGCAGAAGGAAGTCCATTGCAGATGGATGCAAATGTGCAGCCAGGGGCCCAGAGGGAGGCCCAGAATGGGCCCAGCCCAGGCCTGAATCCGGGATCCCAAGGGGTTTAAGACTCAACGCCTGGAGGCAAAATACCATGGTTTCCATTGGTTTCCCGATTTCCCTTTGACCCAACCATTGATGCATTCGCAATGTGCTGCAGAAAAAAGTGGTCGACTCAATTTTTTCCAAAATGATGAAGGAGAAGTCACCTGCAACGGCGCCGGGCTATGCCATGATTGATGTGGACTTGTGCAATCTACTGGTTTCGCTTTTACAATCTTTTACATATTGTCAAATCGAAGTATGTCAGCATAGATGCTATTAGATGCTATCACAACAGATGGCTTGATTTGAAAATGGTGTGGTTTTTTCATTTTTTCCCCAACAGGATCATTCTAATAAATCTAATATGATCTAATATGTAAAATGATGAGAATTCAATAGAATTCATGGTAAACCATGGCAATCTTTGAAGCTTACTTCAAATTTGGTGACTTTCCCATCTTTTCCCAACATGTCCGGACCTGAACTGAGGCTGAACCTCCGGCATCCAAGGCCTCTGGCGCCGAAGCAAGGAGGGGCAGCTTATGTTTTTTTTTCGACCTGCTATGATATGATCTAGCCATAGTATGCCATATTAGGCATGATTTTGTTCATGGTCTATGGATGTCTATGGCGATATTTCATGATATTTCCACTGACATCACTACTGCATTTCCAAGTGGAACATCCGCGAGTCGTTTTTGCATTGTCCGCCATGGACTTCTCCACAGGTTTCAGCTGATTTGGCTTTTGTCTTGCGAGATCCCTAGAGCACCCGTTGAAAATTCGCAGCTCTCTCGTGTAAAATTTGATATGTTCGAATCACCAATGGTCAGCATCATTGCCATGACATGCCATGACTTAAAGTTTCACTTTAAGAAAAGGATGATGTAGTTTTAGCCATGTTTTAGCCATGGCCTGTTTCATGTATTGTCCATCCTCGAGAGGGTGCACATTATCGCCCAGCGTCAGGAGCGATGAAGACTCGACAGAGGCGAAGCATGGTGAAGCAAAACCATGGCTTGAACTGGACAGTTTTTCGTGAAATTTCAATGGAATTTATATGAATTCATCACCAGTTTTCAATGTCAAAACTTCATGTAAGCAGCTTCAAAAGGTCTGTCCATAGCTGGCGTTGCTGAACCTCACTTCCACACTGATATATGGTAAGAAAACACATCTGTCAAACGTGCCACTTGTTTTGGTCCGGTATATGTACTCATCAAGATTTGTGCAAAATCAGATCAAACCATCACAAGACAACAGCATTTTTCTTGTAGCATGCTCCATTGGATGTTTCTTGAAATGGGGGAACCCCAAATCATCCAAAAAAAATCCGATTTGGTGACCCTAAAATAGGGAAACGAAGGGTTTTGGGGATTTTTTGGGGCACCCCCAATTTTGAGAAACCCACATTTTGGCACCACATTTTCCGGTGGTTGGTTTCTCCAGTTGAATTCACCAGGCGGAATCGGAATCTGACTTGTCAGAGAAGGACATCCCGTTAGTATCCTTTAGGGCAACTGCAGAATTTGGAGGCTTCAAATGGTTTCAATATTACAACTGCTTGGTGCTTTGGAACATGAATTTTATTTTTCCATTCAGTTGGGAATGTCATAATCCCAACTGACGAGCTCCATCATTTTTCAGATAGGTATACCACCAACCGGACAGTCGGTTTCAATCAAAAATGCTTTGAATATGTTGCAATTTGCAAAGACTTCGGCTGTCTTCGGCTGCTAAAAATATAGGATCTCAGATGGGATTCTTCTGCCACGGTTGTTTTTTTGTGGACCTGTTATCATGTGGCAGGAGAATGTCTGTGCTCGCTGGGGAGTGACTTGGACGCACAGTACATCACAGCGCTTTCCGGTTTCAAACACATATTTATCAAAGCCCAAAAATATAGAAAAGACACATCCTACTAAAACCATGCACGTCCCTAGAAACCCGCAATACAATATGCATATCTGTGATATGGGGGGGGGAAGGGTGGGGTGGGGTGGGGCAATAACGTTCATGTCAAGTGGCACACGCATGGAATGTATGTTGTGCAGTCAGGGTGGGAATTGGTGGGGCGGGGTAGGGCAATAACCTTCATGTCAACTTGAACACGCATAGACTGGGATCTTCTCTTGCACTTTCACACGCACGTCATGCTACGCTCTGGGTTCGTCTTTTGCACTTGCACACACACGTCATGCTACGCTCTGGGATCTTCTCTTGCACTTGCACACACACGTCATGCTACGCTCTGGGATCTTCTCTTGCACTT
>Ga0126342_10021673_pt1 | contig 10685 bp, 9 predicted proteins | sample Cyp1metagenome_FD_92528 | JGI IMG/M metagenome (GOLD analysis project Ga0126342, IMG submission 92528) | Coral microbial communities from Lord Howe Island, Old Settlement Bay, Australia - Cyphastrea 1 metagenome | ecosystem: Host-associated > Invertebrates > Cnidaria > Coral ... | reverse complement strand
TCTTCTCTGATCTTCTCTCTTCTGCTCTTCTCTCTTCTACTCTTCTCTTCTCTCTGACTCTTCCCATCTCTGCTTTTCATCTGTCCATATTGTCGGAAGTTTGACTTCTAAACTTCCTTCGATTGTATGTGTATATATATATATATACGAATTATGCATATTATATAAACTGTATTGTATTATATATATATATATATCATATTACATCACATTATATCATATTATATTATAATATATATATATATATATATATATTATTATATCATATTGTATATATATATGTATATATATATTATGTCATATTATATCATGCTATTTTATCGTATATCATATTATATATATATTACATCACCACATCACATCACATTACATTACATTACATTATATTATCACAACTGACTCAAATAGACACATAATATGCTGCTTCGCATGTGCGTATGTGTGCTGATTTTGTGGTCCTAGACATAGACCAGGGCCCCAGGACACGCTGCGCCGAGATCTGCCAACTTTGACTGGGGACATTTCTGGGTGATTTCCTCTGGTAATCTAACTTGGCAATTGAAAATGGCCATTTATAGTGAGTTTTCCCATTAAAAATGGTGATTTTCCATAGCTATGTTAAATTACCAGAGGGTAGATGAGACTCCCATGAAATGTTCCATTTTTTCCATTGCCATGCTTGATCTCCACATTGTTGTTGGCACTTGTCTCCTCGTATTCCCTGGCAATTTTCCCTTGAACGGAAAGTTTTTGAAGGAACTAAAGATTTCCAGCAAATTGTCCCTTCATCAGCATCCCCTGTTTGTTGCGTGGCACCAAGGCTCATGGGTCAGTTAAGAACCCCCAATGAATCAGGTAGCTTAACACTAGTCCCCCAACAGTAACAGTTTCCAAAAACACTTTCTGTACTGTTTCCCAACCATTTTCCTAGCCTTCCGTACTGGCCTCCCAAAGCAGTCAAATCCTAAGAGTATCCAACAATAACTCGCCATTCTCAACAAGTTGCCCTCCTAACATAGATGTGGAGTTTACATGAGTTTACCCAGTTTACCCACCATTTGCAGATCATGTTCCTTCAGTTTCATGGCTTTCCACATCTTTCTGCAGACAACTGGACCAAGTCGCTGCCACAAACTTCCCCTTACAGCAGTCGAGGAGGAGTTTTGCCGCTGCCCCGAGTGGCGCCTGGGATATGGGTGGGTCTGAAAGTGGGGGATACCGGGATACCCCACAAAATTACCATTGAGCATGAGGAACATGATTTTTTTTAGCACAGAATGCTGGGGGTTCACTATTCTCAGATCAAACTATATGAAAAACCTATAGTTGCCCAAGGCAAATTATCTACACAAGGTGGGTTTTCCATCTCTGTCTTTGTTTATTGGAGGATAGCGCAGGGCCCAGGGCGCTTTTTGGGGTTTACTAAAAAAAAAACAAATGGAGCAATTACGGTGGTTTAATACAAGGTCAGGCCCCCCAGTGATGTTTGTTGGCTTATGAACCAATGATGCTCTGGTTATATCCCCTTAATCAACCCTAGTTTTTACCAACTTCCGTGCGTCAACTTGGCTATTAGTGGTTTACTATAGTGTTTCTACTATATCCGTTCAGTCATTTCATCGTGGCATACTGTGTGGTCAATCGCCATGAAAATGTTGGGATTGGAAAATGCATTTGGCTGGGCGGAGGTAATCTTGAAAAGAGCAAGTCATGTTGAGTTGTTTAGAGGTAGTTTAAAAAAAAAAAAACTGTTCTTCAAAAATATATTGCATATATATATATAGGTATTGATATATATACATATATATACTTATATACTTATATATACATAATATATACATAATATATATATATACAGTATATATATATATATACAGTATATATATGTATACTTATATACTTATATATACATAATATGTACATAATATATATATACAGTATATATATATCATCAGTGATCACCAGTGTGTGTTTTGCCTGGAAGCTCCTGCAGGCAGAATTTCCATTGTTGAACAAAATACTCATCTCTTCTGCAGGACTTCGATTGCGTCAAGCTGAGATTTCCTGTAAGATTTCTTTCACATCGAAGTCCTTGTATCCTCACTGTTTGTTCAGTGTTCTTGCGTGCATCATATTTCTTTGGATTGAAAACCGTTGGTGCTACTGCCATGTTGTACGATTTCTCTCATCACCCTGCTTTGTTTCTTGCCCCCTGTTGCTAAAAAATCGCCCTGAACAGGGCATCATTTAAGCGTATGGCTAAAAATGAATTTACACAAAGGCCAGGGAGTGATTAGTGGCTCAACTGTGCTGATTTACCCTGTAAAAAAACGTGGAATTTCACGAGGCCATCAACCGACCACGTTTTAAGGTTGTAGAAAAAACAATCGTAGCACCATGAGGTACCCGAAATTTGATCATGTCCCCACTGCCACGCCCATGAAATTCTGAGGCTCTCATTTTCAGACACACCCGGCTTGCACGACAAAGTTGGTAAGTTTTACCCTGATATCATATCATATTGATGTGTATATATATATGATATCTCCTTGGTTCTTGCTTAAATCTCCATTTGCTTAAATCTCCATTGTTGCTTAGATTTCCCAAAAAAACATGGAATACATACTGTGAGTTTCCCACAAAAAAAAAAACAAGTTAGTAATTGTCTCCATCAGTACTGAACCACCAAATTTTTGAACCCCCAGTGTATTAACCCACCAGTTAGTCAAAGATCCTGTGGAACCGTCCCATTTCGGGCCTGGCCGAGAGCTCTAACTCCACCAGTCCAGTGCCGGGAGCAGCACCAGCTGAGGCGGAAACCGGGGACTCCGGGGACGAAACCGGGGACTTGGGGATCTAGGCCTTCAGACACCCCCAGATCAAGATGTTCCTCCAAAACGAAAATGGCAAAACACGAAATCGATTCATCATGGGGATCAATCAATTCAATCAATTCAATCAATTCAATCAATCACTTTGTGGGGTGTACACCAAAATGTGGGGAGGCGAATATCAGTCTGGTCGGTGCTTTCAATCCACAGATTTCTGGTCAAGATCAATTAGGATGTTATCACACAGACGTGGATGCGGTGAATGAAGCCATAACCTGGTGTATTCACAATGAACAAAAATATGCACTTAAAACTTGAAACTGCCAACCAAGACGGTGTGACAAACTGACCACTTTGGTCATTTTTACCCATTCCGTTCGCATCCTTTCGCTTCCACCATACTCGGACAGGCATTGCGGAGAAAATATATGTTGCAGCTTGAAGACTGCCGATACTTTTCCCATTAGAGGCGATTGGGAGCTCGGACTTTTTCAACGGAAGCCCTCAGCTTTCAACGTGAGCGACTTACATCCCTGGTACCCCGCCTCGAATGCCCTCTGACGGCCTTGCAAGCATCGAGTGAGGCTGGGATTTGGGTCCCTCGAATGGAGAGGACCTTTATCCTTTATCCTTTTTCCTCGGTAAATGAGGTGGACACACCCTTCCAAAGACTATAGGTGTGCCAAACTGTCCCTTGCACGTCGGGCACAGAAGCGGAGGACAACTGGGATGACTGGCTGAACAGGTCTCGATGGCCAAATTGTACCGAAAACATTGAAGCCTCAGTTTGCTTGGTTTCCCCATGATGGTCCCGTTGATCATCCAAGTTTATCGAAAACCACTCCAGTTTGATGGAAACAAATCACTGCTGCCCACCCTTGAGGATCAAGGCATTGCTCCATCTCCCCATCTCCCCCAATTTCTTAATCGGTTGAAGTAAAACTCTCTGCGAAATCGACCAGGGAAGTTTCCAGATTGTTTCGCCCGTTACACATCCACGTTGCCATCATTTTGTTTACCGTCAAAGCTTCATCGGAACCCAGGGCGCTGATCCTGCCTGCGCTGGCTGCGCCACCGCTCTCCCTGGGTGAAGATCTCAAAGAAAGTGTATCCATTGGTTTCCAACTGGCCAAAGTTCCAGGGTTTTCGTAGTGATGTTCCATGATTTCACATCATGTCCCATGGTTTTCTAGGGACATCTCTTGTTTATTGTTGTTTCATCATCAGCTTTTGGTGACCACCCGTCCCACGCCCCTCCTGCAAGGCAGTCGCAATAGTCGCCTGTGTGGATCATCACCCCGGGGAAGATAAGACATACCCTCCATCAAACGTGGCGAGCGGGAAAATCCGCTATAAATAAAGGGTTTTTTTTATGATTTTAATGTGAAAATCAATGAAAATCATCTATTAATTTGGGATTGTCCAGCAAGCCATGTTTAGCAGAAGGTATTTCAAACCACCAATCAGTAGATCATTTCTTTCGGGGCAGTGACCATCGAAAAACACCTCCATGGGCGGCAACGCTCCCAACTCCGAGATTGCTGGTGCAGCAGCCTCCGTCGGGTCGTGAGGATGGGGGATGATCTGTTGGTTTCCAGTGGTTGGGGCTATTATAACTGTGGAAAATGGTCCATTTATGGTTTTCCGTTTGAAAAGGGTGATGTTCCATGGCCATGTTAAATCTTGCGGTATGCCCTCCTTTTTGGACAAAAACGTAAACTTGATTTTATATACAGTAGGAACCACTAAATCGATAGAAAAGGTGTTGCTCAGGGCGGTAGAAATGTCCATTAGCTTCACATCCCCATTTTTCTGGCGGAGACCCCTATATTTTGGCAGTGAAAATCTCGATCTATGTTGCTGGTAAAATGAATATATATCTCAAAATGTGCAGTTGTCAGGGTGTGTGTTGGGTGGGGGGATTGCAAGTTGTTGCTTAAAATCGCATTCACTCACCATCTCTAGCTACTGGTTTCAACACGGTTAAAAAAAATGCGCGTCAGTTAGGATCACAAATATCGGGTTGAAAACAAGAGGTCTTGAAATCACGAACCAGATATGTATAATGTAATATATATATATATATATCATCTATTATATCAATAGTAGATCTTATCGTCATCTATTATCTGTTTATATCATATAATTTTATATATCATATTTGTTGGTCATTTATGTCCCCATGGCCCTTGATGAACTCATCGTTTTCATTGGTTAACTTCCGCAACTAGCATCCCTCCACCATTGGTCGGTTGCTTCTGGCCTCAGCACTTTTGGGTGCAGGCCATGCACCCTTAAATCCAGGCAGCTTGACCTGCTGAAAACGTGGATCGGAATTAGGTCAGAATACCTATATAATGAGGAACTCATACAGTAGAACATCAAAGATCATGAAATGGTCAAGAATGGGTAAGTCAAGAATGGATCCATTCAAATGATAGGAAAATCATCCATACATGGATCTTTGAATGGGAAAATCATCCCATAAATGGCAGGAAATTCTAAACTCTCCTGGGTTCCCGCGGAGTTACCCCGGGGTTCCGCCTCCGCAAAGGATTCCCCAAGCGGATCCCGCCAGTTCTCGCCCGGCGCCGTGGCCGGTGGCCTTTCTGCGCCCTCTTTGGGGCGACGCGACGACAGGGCGGTGCTCATGGAGACGTCCTCTCCCTGCAGCTGGGGCGGATGTAGTATGGAGTCATGGAGATTTATAGAAAAAATGATTTAAAATGATTTAAAGTTTCAAAGCGTGGTTTTCGCGAGCCACAAAACTGCTGGTTTTTAGTGTCAGTTCCAGAAAAATTGTCAAGTTCAAGTTTTTGGATGGTCAAAACTATGTCCAAAACTGTGGCAAAATCTCGGAAACATTTGCCGCTTCGCCACCTGATCCTTCAACTTCTGCAAGACGTTGGCCATCTTTCGAGCCAAGGCTGAAGGGTACCTACCAGCAGCTTCCGGTTCTCATGCTGAAATGCTCTGTGACCACTGATTCGGTTCGGTCCCCCAATTTCTGGCCGAATTATGGAACTTCACCATATGATCATTTTGGGACGGTGACGTCGGTGAATGAGGTTGGTACAGTTCAAATGAGGTTGGTACAGTTCAGCCAAACCAATCCTTTTCTATACCCCTCTTATATCATCTTATATCTCCTTGTTAGTTATAATTACTCCCAAAAAACATAGAAGGTGATTTACCACAATTTGCTAGGATTTTGCTTTTCTATCTTGTTTATTCTTTTTCGGGATAGCTATCATCTGTGCTGTATCCCCTATCGTGGTTCACCGAGTCATTTCTATCACACCAGTTTTTCCCACATCCTCCGCGCACGTGGCCGCGAAATTGCCATCATTCTCCTCCGCCTGTGCTTTGGAAGTGCGAGGAGCACCTGGCCATCGAAAGATCCATGGCTTTGGGTCGTGAGATGGTCGGATTTGGAGGGGGTTGACCCTTTCTCGGTGGGATGGCTGGAGGACCACTTGGCGTCTCTCTTCGAAGCGCAACGCAGCGCAACGCTCCGCTTCGCAGCTGAAAAAAAACGATGAGTTGAAGCCATCCGGGAAGCCCATGAAAGTCCACCATGTTTGATGATTAAAACCCCCAACTTGAGGCCAAGGGGTAACCCAAGAGGCCAAGGGGTTAGGAACAAAAGCTACTGTAACAGGAGGCAGAGGATGGCAGAGGATGGCAGAGGGGGAGGAGGAGAGAATGAGGTCACCTCAGATTCATTAAGGTTCATGAAGGTTCCACTGCTACTGACGATGGTGTCTCAAAAAAAGCATCACTCCAGCCCAGCGGTGGGATGCGCCTGCTGTGATGTCTTTCACTGCTGAGGCGCGGCTAAGGCCATTTTGCCCATGACCGTTGAGGCCAAAGATGGGCGGCGGAACGTCCAGACCTGGCTTAAATGCCAAGAAATGTGAAGGGTTTTAGCATCAAAAAGGATAGCTCGGATAGCTGAACTATCAAAGATCGTGGCTGAGAGTTTATGTGTACTTACTGGAAAAAATGTTAATTTTTAACCATCAAACATCGGAGGTCACTGAGAAAAAAATGTGTTTTACGCATGACAAAATCCATATGTCACCCATCATTTATGAAGCTTAGTCAGCCAGTTTGCCAGGTAAGCCCCCCGCATCAAAGGCCATCTTCCATATTTTAGATACCTTCCAGAAAAAGACAAGGGATTTGTCTGTAGCATGGGCTACCCCAAAAAAATGAAGGTCCATCATGGTCCATCACAATCTTCCCTACTAAATAGGCCCATACCCACATGATATTCCTCGAACACTGAGTCTGGGTCTTGGTAAATGAATGATTCCCAGAAAGACGATAAGATGGTATACTGCGCCTGTTCCTTGTCTTGCGGTCTTCTGGGAAGCAGATACAGCACCTCCAACATGGGTCTGGTCATTGAAACACCCTGTGGTTCCCTCGGGAAACACTTTCAAAAATTCACAACATGAAACGATGTGAAAACCCAGTTGAACAGCAGTTTAAAAACCCGTGATATTGGGATACGATCCACTCGAAACAATCATGATACCGGTTCAGCAGATCTACATTTTTTGGGGCTGATTTGTTTCATCCAGTCAGTCATGATAACCGAACTAAAGAACTGAATATACTGAATGAGAGAAATTACAACGGCTTTCGGCCAGCACTTTTGGACGACTGTCCCATGGCGTGAATTCAATGCTTTCCAAGATGTTCATATGTGCCGTGGTCAACAGATGGATCTGGTTTATGGATGTTTATGCTTCATCCGTCTCAATAATGGGAATCCAAACATAATGGGTCTATAAATCCTATTATGGTAAGGGATTGATGGCCATCCACATTGGTATATGATCCAACTTTTCACCAGAAAAGATGGTCGACCAATGAACATTGGTGAGAAACCCTAGGAGCAGTTTTTCACCCCCTTAAAACGTGATGTTTCAACAGTTTCCAGACGTATAAGTTCATAAGCTACAAATGGAATCTGATCAATGTCCATATTATCAAGGTCCTTGTATACTGTATACAGTATATTGATATGCTTTTGTCTGAAAACAGGCAGATTACTATCATCATCATCATCATCATCATCATCATCATCATCATCATCCCCATATTTTCAATACATCAAATGGCCATCGGGGGCATACAAATATATACCCTCCGTTCATCAAACATGGCTTGCTGGAAAATTCCATCATCTGTCTGATGATTTTGCCAGCTCTCAACCTCCATTTCAAACCGGGGATTTTCCATTCCCAGATTTCATTCTCGGAGGGCACTTAGGGGTGCATCCCACTTAGTAAATGGGTTCTACATGCTATACCCCCTGTCATATATGGAATATCCATGAATATCCCCTATGACATACAGGATTACAAGGGTTATATATGGGTTAACCACGGATCCGATTCGGGATGCACGGAAAAAAACAGGCCCCCCGAGTCCCTTTCCCTGCCTGGTGCCGTGCTGGGTGGACCCGAGACACTGCCTCTCTTTCGGCGGTAACGGGCACCAAGAGATAGGAACCACATACTTTCCATTTACCCTCTGGTAAACTAACATAGCTATTGAAAATGGCCCATTTATAGTTGATTTACCCATTAAAAATGGTGATTTTCAATAGCTATGTTAAATTACCAGAGGGTAACTTCAGTTGTATCATTCCAGGACCTAAAGAGCTGATCTTCAGAACTTCACTGTGCAACTTATGTTGTTTTCGTCCACAAACCACAAGGGGGTGAGGGTTCTTCACGGAAACACGGGGCAAAACGATTTGGACCGCAAGACACTCAGCATCTATGTGGTTACTCCGGCCTCTCCCAATCAAATACATTGACTATCTACCCCGCCATTCTATTCGCTAGTGTCCCATTTCATCCCATCTAGAGACGGGACCCCAAGAAACTGATAAATGGACTTCTGAATATTCCATACCCGATTCATATCCCCATTTTCTGTCAATATTATGCCAACAATATCCCCGTAAATAACCCCATGTTATCCCTGTTACACCTGCATTATAGTTTAAATCCCCGGTATCCATATGATCAAATAAACAATCATGAATCATCCGATTATATCCCAATTTGATCCCCATGATATGATGTTCGTGATGTCCCACAATCTCGTCCCAGACTAGCCATTCATCTCATGAAATAGCCATTAACCCCATGGAATATCCCACCAAGATGGCCCTGAAAAATCATATCATCTATCCTTATATTATATCATTATCATCTTATATCCTATTTTCAAGTCATATTTTTCTTAAAATAGCACTTGAAATCCCAGAAATCCCCTCCCCTCCCATGGCCCAATGGGGAAAAAAAGGAAGCGGAATCACATCATCCCATCACCTCGTCCGCTGTGCTGTGATGCATCACTGACTCGCTTCGCCAAGGACTTCAGCGTGACCGGGCTTTCTTTGGGCGCCTCGCCATGGGTTAAATTACCACCAAAAGATGGGGATTTGTTGTGGGATTGGTATAACTAACAATCTGATACAATCTGGTATATAGATGTATATAGATGTATATTAGATGTATATAGATGTATATAGTATATGGTTCTGTCTGAGAATGGACAAAAAACGGGTGATGTTTGTTGCTTCCTTGGAGACTCCATGGACTATGCAGGAGGTGAAACATGTCCCAATGGAGGGTTGACCACGGTAGACACAGCGCTTCGGGTGCTGGTGTTGGTGGGCAGCAAATAGCAGGTGAATATTAGGAAAAACACAAAACAATGATTCAACAGTGATTCAAACCAAGGAAGTGGATGGAAACGGTGGATACAGTAACAGTCACTGATAGTGTGATATTGTCAACAACCACACCTTACCAGCAAATGGACTGGCCATTCTTGGTTTCGCAACCCTGCTATCCAACCACTACTTCAGGGTTCCTTTATTGATATTTGGTTCTGCACGTTGCTGCCACTGATGCTGTACCTTAAGACAACTGCAGTTGGAATCAAAAACATGGCACTTGAGGGCCTATTATATTATATGGATTTGTCTCTGTATATGTTGGGGAGGCATGCCTTACACATACGTTATATACATATATGTATACATGTATATCCCAGTTTCAATGCTAATTTTGGCTATTTATCTGGCTGAACTGCAACCGTTCACTAACCTGAAATAGGCCAGTTCTGATACCCCAAATGGGGGTGATTCCCCCCACCTGGTCACCATCATTTCCGGTGAAACCGTGAAACCGTGGTATAGATGGTCCATGGAAATAGATGGTTTACCTATTAATAGCATGGTGATGTTCCATGGCTATGTTCATGAAGAACCAGATGGTATACCAACATATACCATAGAAAATTGTGGTTTTCCATGGTGACCTAAAAAAGTGTGGCCGCGAAGGGCAACCTGCAACCCGTGCAACAAAAGCTGCGCAGCTGCCTCAGCAGCTCGAACCTTCCCCAGTTGCGAAAGTTGGACCTGCGCAACTGTCAGTGGTCTGAAGACGGTTGGTTCTCTTTTTTTGCAGGTGTATATGTATGCGTGTAGATCTATATATATGTATATATATACATACATACATACATTACATTACATTACATTACATTACATTACATTACATTACATTACATTACATTACATTACATTACATTACATACATTACATTACATACATTACATACATTACATTACATACATTACATACCATTACATACATTACATTACATACCATACATTACATACCATACCATACATACCATACCATACATACCATACATTACATACCATACCATACCATACATACCATACATACCATACATACCATACATACCATACATACCATACATACCATACATACCATACATACCATACATACCATAC